>ERZ1673703.41-NODE-41-length-160805-cov-10.207876_pt1 | contig 160805 bp, 100 predicted proteins | sample MGYA00580233_ERZ1673703 | MGnify/ENA primary metagenome ERZ1673703 (study PRJEB41218, sample SAMN15661748) | gut metagenome | host: Homo sapiens | place: Canada: London | collected 2015-08-20/2019-03-30 | study: EMG produced TPA metagenomics assembly of... | reverse complement strand
AAGCGGTGAAATCATCGTTCCACTTCCACACCGGCTCACCGTAAGCATGGCCGGTAGCGGGGATGACCTCGGTCTTGGTATTGGTGTACTCCTTGCCGTCGAAGGTGACCTTGGCGGTGTAGGTCCGAACGCCGTCGGCCTCGCAGGTGGCCGCAGTGGTCACCTCATTGGTGACGGTTGCGTTCACCGTCTCCACGTGGGAAGTATCATTAGCGCAAGTAAAGGTGGCAGAAGCGGTGAAGTCGTCGTTCCACTTCCACACCGGGGCGCCATAGGCATGGCCGGTGGCGGGGATGGCCAGCTTCTCCAGCGTCGTCTCGGTCTTGCCCTCGGCATCGCTGAACAGCTTGCCGCAGACGTCGCACTTCCAGTGGGCCTTCACGCCGGCGGTCTCGCAGGTGGCAGGCACTGCCTCCACGGCGGTCAGGGTGTGACCGTTGGCACAGGGGTCCTCATCACCGGTGACCAGCTTCACGTTATCCACGGCGAACATACCGTCGCTCTCGGTGTACTGGGCATAGGTCTTGTAGAAATGGAAGGCAAACTGTACGTTGCTGGTGAGATAGGCGGCGGGTACTTCGATTTCCGCCGTACCCTTAAACCAGTAGCCGCTGGTAGCATCCAGATCGGCAGCATCCCAGATGGTGGTCCAAGTCTGGCCGCCGTTGATGGTGGCCTCCACCGTGAACTTGGCAATGTCGTTCTGAATCATGTACTTGAACAGCAGATAATCGAAGGACAGAGTAGGCGTCTTGCCGGTGAGATCCACCACCGGGGAGATCAGATACTCATTCTGCTTCTTGCCGCTGCCGGCAGCCATGGGCTGCACCTCGCCGATGCCGTAACCCTCATACTCGTAGTAGTCGAAGTCGATACGGGCCTGACGGGTGGTGTTCAGATTCCGGTTGGTACCGACATACCATGTGCAGCCGGTGTTCTCCGCCTTCACCGTCCAGCCGTGTCCGGGGAACTCGTCCTGCTCAAAGTCGTTGTCGAACTCCACGCCCGTGGCGGTCTTGTTGAAGGACACGGTGATGGTGTGGTTGGCCTTCACCTCGTCGAAGGTGTAAGTCTCCACAGCGCCCACGCTGTTGCCGTCCACCAGCACATCAGCGATCTCATAGCCGTTGTCGGCGGTGATGGCGAAGGTCTGGGAGGCACCCTCCTTCACGGAGACGTCACCATTGGGGGTGATAGAGCCGCCCTCACCGGCAGTTGCGGTGATGGTGTACTTCTGGGCAGCCTCGCCGGTCTCCACAGCCATCAGCTTCACATTGTCGATGGCCAGCTGACCGGCATTTTCGTCGTTGGGATGGACATAGTGGAAGGCGAACTGAACGCCGTCCACGTTGTACTCGGCGGGAACCTTGATCTCGGCGCTGCCGGCCACCGTCTGGGTGGTCTCGCCGTGATAGGTCTCCTGGAAGTTCCAGATAGGCGTCCAGGTCTGGCCGCCGTCGGTGGACACCTCCACTGTGGCCTCGTAGGTCTTGTTCTTCATGCCTGCGTAACCGTAGATGTAATCAAAGGTCAGCAGGCCGTCACGGGTGGCGGACAGATCCACTGCCGGGGAGATCAGGTACTCATCCTGTGCGCCGGATTTATCCCAGGCGTTGGAGATATAGGCGTGCAGGCTGTCGTTGCCCTTTTCCTTCCAGTAGAAGTAGGTGTAGGACTTCCACGTATTCTTTTCATTGCTGCTCTTCAGCGTCCAGCCGTGGAAGGGGAACTTGTCGCCGCTGACGCTCTCGAAATCGTTCTCGAACATCACCTGCGGCACATCGGGGATGACCTCGAAGTCCGCCGTCACGGCGTAGTTCTGATCCATGGTCAGGGCGTAGGTGTTGTCGGTGGCCTCCACCTTGCGGCCATTGACCTTGACGGAAGCCAGCTGATAGCCCTCATCCGGCACGAAGGTCACGTTCACGGTCTCGCCGGTGGCGACCTTGGTCTGGCCCGCAGGCTGAACCGCACCGCCCTCGCCGGCCACGGTGGTCAGCACGCTGGTCTCGGAAGCCCCGGCAGGAGCCGTCAGCTTCGCATTGTCCACCACCACCGAACCGGCGCCGGTGGGAGCCGTCTTGTAGTAGCGGAAGGCAAACTGCACGTTGGCCGTCTGATAGGCCTCCGGCACGGTGATCTCCGCCAGACCCGTCTGGATAGCGTCGGAGCCCTGCGTCACATCATCCTTGGCGTTCCAGATGGCCGTCCAAGTCTTGCCGCCGTCGGTAGAGGCCTCCACGGTGAAGGTCATCTTGCCGTTATACAGCGCCGTACGCTCGAAGCCGTAGTTGAAGGACAGGGTAGCGGCCTTGCCGGTGAGATCCACCACCGGGGAGATCAGATACTCGTCCTGCTTGTCGCCCGCCTCGGTCTCATCGTAGTCGTCGGCATCCACAATGGCCTGCTTATCATCGGTACCCGTAGATACGAGGGTGTTGCGGGACTGATGCCAGTTGTAATACTTACCGTTGCCGTTGGTGTTCTTCACCGTCCAGCCCTGGCCGGGGAAGGCCGCGCCGTCGAAGTCGTTGTTGAAGATGGCGATCTCCCCACCGGCCTGTGCCTTCTGGAAGGTGGCGGAGATGGTGTGATCCGTACCCACACGCTCGAAGGTGTAGTAGGAGATGGGACCCAGATCGGTGCCGTCCACCACCACATTGGCCACCTCATAGCCCGTGGCAGGTACCACGTTAAAGGTCCTGCTGGTCCCCTTCTTCACCAGAGTGGTACCGGCGGGGTCGATAGCACCGCCCTCACCGGAGGTAGCCGTCACGGCGATATAGTCCTCACGGACATCGGCGTACAGCTGGACTTTATCCACGGAGATCTGGGCGCCGCCCTTACCGGTGTAGACAAAGGCGAAGCGCAGGTCGTCGCAATTCTGGAACTTTTCGGGGATGGTGACCTTGGCCTGCGTGGCAGCCCAAGCGGTAAAGGCTCCGGCATCCTTCTGCAGGTTCCAGACCTCCTCCCAGGTCTGACCGTCGGCAGAAGCCATGACCTGCAGGTTGCAGCGCTTGTAGTCCACGGTATAGACAGGGGTGGTGTAGAAGTTGAAGATCATGTGGACATCCGTCTCCACACCACTGATGTCGGTGGCACGGGAATACAGCCACTCGTTCTGCTGGAAATCATTGTCGGCATCCACGGTGGCGGTGTACTCCACGTCACGATACCACGTGTTGACGGAAGCGCCTTTGGACTCCATGCTCCAATCGGCAGGCAGCCAATCGTTGTCGAAGGTCTCGGTCCACAGCACGTTGGTGGGCTTCACGATGCCATAATCGTCGCTGTTGCCGGGTACCTTCACGGTGTAGGTCTTGGAGTTGCCGGCGTAGTCGTGAACGATCATGCCGAAGGTCTCACCCATACCGGTGACGTCATACTCCTTGACGTGGGTGGTGAGGCCCGGCGTGGTCTCGGAGAAGCCCTTAATGCCGTACAGCAGATCGCTGTTGCGGAGGTTATAGAACACGATGGCCGAGACATACTGGTTGTCGCTGACATCCAGGCTCAGATAGTAGCGGCCCTCGGCCTCGGTGACCTTCAGGTTGCTGGCATGGGGATCCTCATTATCGATGGTAATGGGGAAGGACCAGCTGTTCTTCAGGTTCTTGGTGCCGCCGTCGCCATAGGGCAGGGTAGCCTCGATGGTCACGGTAGCCTTGGTGTTGTTGGGCAGCTTGGAGTTGTTCTTGGCGGTGCCGTACCATGCGTCGATACCGGTATAATCGGCTTTCACACCGGCGGGCACGATGCGGTAGTAGTCGTAGCTGTAGATGGACTTATTGACGTAGTCGCAGGTTTTTTCCAGATACACCTCGTTGGTTTTCTGATCGGTGATGGTGTACTTCAGCGTCTTGGTATTGCGCAGCAGGCCGGTGTAGATGCCGGTGAGGCTGTCCATCATGTCATTGCTGTCGGGGGAAATGGCGTTGTGATCGGCAAAATAGGGCACATTGGCGTAGTTGTTGTCGCCCAGATAGGTGTCGATCTGGCCCTCGGCAGAGGTGGTGAAGGCGGTGTTCATGTAGGCCTGTGCCTTGCTCTCGGTGCCGTCCAGCGTCTCCCAGTAGTCGGTGGAATCGATGATGGGAGCCTTGGTCCAGTCGCCGTAGAAGGCCAGATAGGGGATACCCAGATCAATGGCGCTCTCCAGCTTGCCGCCGTCAGCGGCCACCTGCTTCAGGGTCACGAAGCCCTCCACATAGGCGCCGTTCTCGAAGTTCTTCAGTTCCTCCTTGGCGTTGGTGAGGGTCACAGTGACAGTGACCTCCTGCTCTCCGCCTGCGGGGACCGCCACACGGTCATCCTTGCAGTTGGTGGTGAAGGTGTGGCTCAGCGCCACAGCCGTCTCACTGCTGGTGAGGAAGGCCTCGTTGTCGCTGTTGGTATAGGTCGTGGTCCCGTCGGTGAGGACGATGGGCTGGATATCGTAGTACAGGGTATCCTTACCGGTGTTGTGGACCTTGAAGGTCATGGTGTAGACGCCCTTCTCTGCGGGATCGTCGCCCAGCTCCAGCTTGGGTCGGATCATACCGTCCACAGTGAGGTAGCCCTCGGTCTTGACGGCGTCATTGATGTTGATGAGACCTGCGCCCTGCTTGCGGGGAGAATAGGGCTGGCCGTTGGAATCGTAAATGATGCTGGCGGTGCTCATCAGCAGGGTATCGACCATGTGCTTGCGCTGGGTGGCGTCGGTCATGCCACGGGCCTTCAGGGCCTGCTGCACGATGGCCATAGCGCCTGCCGCATGGGGGGAAGCCATGGACGTACCGTCCATGCTCTCATAGGCGTTGCCGGGTACTGCGGCATAGATGCCTGCGCCGGGCGCAGTGATCTCCGGCTTCAGGGTCAGCTCCGTGGTGGCGCCCCAGGAGGAGAAGTCCGCCATACCATAGGTGGGGGAAGCCACCAGCTTGTCGGCGGCGCCCACGGTCAGGACCTTGTTCTCCTGCGCCTTCAGATACTCACCGGCCTCCTGAGAGATAAACGCACAGGGCATCTTCCAGTCGGTGATGGACATATACAGCATACCGGGAACGTTGTTGTACACCAGCATGGCGATGGCGCCATGTGCATAGGCGCTGCGCTCCTTCTGCTCGTAGTACATACCGCCGCCACGCTGCACCAGCGCCACCTTGCCGGAGACGTCGATGCCCTCATAGTCGTCCTCCGTGCCGTAGCCGGGCACCACGGCATACTCCAGCTCGCCCTTCTTGGCCAGCTCCCGGAAGATCTTGGCGTTCTCGTCGGTGCTGATGGTGCCGCTGTCCTGATAGGCGAAGTCACGGCCGCCCACGGTGATGTAGGGGCTCTTGACCTTGCTGTTGGACACGGCGGCCACAGACATGGACTCGCCGTAGGTGGAGGGCTCGCTGATCAGGCCGTAGTCGGGGTTGCTGGCCAGCGCCTTGTTGCCGAAGGCATCGCCGTAAGCAGCGCTGTAAGCGTTACCGGCAGCCACAGCCAGAGACATACCGCTCTCGCCGGCCCGCTTAAAGACGTTCAGCAGGCTCTCGGTGAACTCGTCGGGATTCTCATAGTCGATGTAGCCGGCGTCGGAGCCGAGGCTCAGGTTGGCCACATCCACGCCCAGCAGCATACAATCCTCCAGTGCGGACAGGATGTCGGCGTAGGAAGCGCCGCCGCTGGACTTAAAGACGTTCATGTTGGCGATCTGGGCGTCCGGGGCCACACCCTGCACGTCCGCATTGATGCCGGTGCAGCCGGCGGCGGTGGAGGCCACGTGGGTACCATGGCTGCCCTCGGTGCCGGGGGCGCCGTCGGTGTCCTTATCGCCGTAGTCGAACTGGAAGGGGAACTTGGCGCTCTTATAGACGGAAGAGACGCTGAGGCCCTTCACAATGCCCTCGGCCTGGAAGTCGTACTGGGACAGCAGATCCTTCACGGCGTCCTGCGTCAGGGCAGGGTTGGCGGGGGCCTTGCTGAAGATCTGGTGGTCCATGTCCACGCCGGTATCCAGAATGGCGATCAGCATCCCCTCGCCGGTGAAGCCCGTCTCGTTGGCCAGGCCGCCGCCGATCATCCGGGTGCTGTTGGCGGTGTCAGGCAGCAGGCTGAAGGTGGGGGACAGGAACACGGACTCTACGCAGTCCAGCTCCTTCAGAGCTTTATACTGGCCGTAGGTCACAGTGGCGGAGAAGCCGTTGAGCAGCGTCGTATACTGACGCTGCGGCTCCACCGTCTCCCCGATGGCACGGGACATGGTGGCCGCAGCCTTCTCCTGCTTCTGCAGCAGGGACTTCACCTGGGCCTGAGCCGCAGGCTTGGCCACGGAGTCATCCACCACCACAATGATCTCCACAGGATCACTGTCCTCATGGGTGGGCTTAGCCTCCATGCTCAGGGTTTCGTTTTGCTCTTTGCGCCCCGCAGCAGCTGGGTGGTGACATTGCTGGCAATGTCCTCCACCGAGGTCTCCTCCATGGTGGCGTTCACCACGTGGGAGTCCTCCGAGGCCGCAAAGGCGGTGTAAGGCAGGGCAGACACCAGCAGCACCAGTGTCAGCAGCCATGCACCGATCCGTTTGCAGACTGTCATCTCTCATGATCCTCCTGTAATGGATTTTGTTGGAAAAAGTGTTAGCTTCTCCCAGTATATGGGTTGAATTATAACACCTACCGTCCCAGTATGGCAAGATAATTCTTCTCAATTTGGGAAATTTTTTCAAAAGCAAGTTTCGCGTGGCGAAGTTTTTCCCCTGAATATTGCCTGTTTTCCAGATATGTACTTTCTGTCACCATCTGTTCTTATGACCGGGACATTTTTCCATTTTCTGAGAAATTGTCTCCCTACCGTTCCCTCTTCCGGCGGCATACCTTCCCGGCCCGCTTTTGTCCCCGGCGGACAATTTTCCGCTGATCGCTCCTTTTTCTATAAGGAACGTGTCTCCGCTGGCCCACTGTTCCCAGTAGTAGTTCTTTTTTGTCTCCGCCGGGTGACTTTCTGCCGCTATTGGCAGAAAGTTACCCGCCGGAGGCACGTCCCCCCGGTAGAACAGCAAGTCCCTTCCATCACCCAATGCAGCGGCAGCGTTAATAGAAATACGCCAATTCCCCGCCTTGGCGGGATTTAGATGGCAGCTCTTGTCCGCAAAAGAGGAAGTCTTGAAACCTAAGGTTTCAAGCGGCGTTTTTTGCATACTTTTCGTCGCTGCTGACAAAAAGCAGGCCGCCGGAGGCAATCGGAAAAGTCACTCGTCGGAGACAATCGGAAAAAGCTGCTGTCCCCTCACAACCAAAAAGAGAGCCCTGAAACCTCCGGTCTCAGGACTCCCTTTTTCCTTGCATACCACTCTTACCAGTGCAGCAGCTTCTTATAGTACGGCCACAGCCCCTCCTTCTCCGGATAGAAGGGCGCCAGCTGGCACAGATCCGTTCCGGGGAAGTCGTTGCCCTCGATGATCGCGGGGCCGGTAGGCGTGATGGCCATATCCCAGCCCACATGGGCCACCTGCGGGATCTCATGGGCCGCCTCCTTGGCCAGAGCAATGGCCTCCGGCACCATGGGCAGCTGATAGCCCACGAACTCCACCCCGGTGTCGGGATGGCGGTCATAGACGTTGAAATAGTCGTCGGTGGCGGGAGAGATGATCTTCCCCGTCTCCGGGTCCACCCGGCACAGGACACCCCCCTGCCCGGAGTTGTCGCAGTACCCGTCGCCCCGGCCCATCTTTACACTGATGTAGGCCACATGGACCTCCCCGTCCACCAGATCCGTCAGGATACGCATGGTGTTCACCGACGAGGGGTGGAGCCGTGCCATGTCGGGGTGCTGGGGCAGCACCTGCTCCAGCACCACCAGCTGGTTGCGCCGGATGTAGTCCAGCATCACCGCCGGGGACTCGTAGTCCTTCACATACAGCTTGTTCACGCCCCGGCCGCAGTCGCCGTGGTTGATCTTGGCGAAGATGGCCTCCTGTCCGGCGATAAAGTCCGTAAACTCCGTCAGCGTGGCCGTCTCGCCGTTGAGGGTCTTGCGGCCCAGATACTTGGCAAACCGCTGGTTGAACCGCAGCTTGTCGTCGAACTCGTCGGAGTAGCTGAGGTCGTTCATGTGGTCAATGACCTTCTTGTTGCGGACACGGGTGAGATAGGTGTCCCGCTGGCGGCCGTTCATGTTGTAAAACCCGAACATCACATAGTCGTAGTAACCCGCCCCATAGCGTGCGCCGCACCAGCACATATCGAAGAAGGTCTTGACCTTGTTCTGGCCGCACTTATCGTGGACGACGTCGATCATCTGGTTCATTTTCTTCAGCCGCACGCCGGACATGACCCGTGCGAGATAAGAGAGCTTGGACATACATTGCCTCCCATATTCATTTGCTTTTCAGTATACCCCATCCGGCGGAGCTTGACCAGCCGTTTCTGGTGATACCTGCCATCAGTTTTAATAGAGGTAGCTGCGCTTCTCGTCCCGGAACTCCGCCAGCCGGGCCTCATAGGCCTCCATGGCGGCCTCCTCGAAGGCCAGCGTACCCTCGGCCCCCAGATCCTGCAGCAGCTGCTTGGTAAAGGGGGGATTCAGCACCAGCAGCGGCCCCGTGAGATAGGTGGCCATCAGGCCGCCCCGGCGGAAGCCCTCCACCAGAGAGCCGGGCCGCCGCCCCACGCCCCGGACCACCTTAAAAAGCCCCGTGCCGGGATCGTCGGCGCCGTAGGTGTGGCCGAACAGACTCTTGAAGCCCACGATCTCCATCCCGGTGCCATAGGTCCCCAGAAAGAAGCTGTTGTGCCGGTTCATCATCTGATACTCGGCATGGGTGGGCAGCAGGCCCAGTCCGTCGAACCGCAGCCCCTGATCCGACTGGACGTATTCCCCCAGCGCATCCAGAGCGTTGCCCGTCACCAGCATCCGCTGGCCGCCGTCCACACGGGCCGCCAGCTCCTCCCGATAGGGCGTCAGGGCCTTCACCATCAGCTCCAGTCCCTTCTCCGTGGCGGAGCCCATATATACCAGATCCACGCCGCCCTCCAAAAACGCCGGGCGGGACTTCAGATCCGTCTCCAGCACCTCCAGCTCCGGGCAGCACTGGTGCAGATACCGGATGTTCATCAGATCGCCGCAGAGGTTCCCCACCTCCGGAAACAGGATCTCTACCTTCATGCCTGACCCTCCTTCTCTGCGCCGCCCTGTGTACGCCGGGCGGCCTCCTCCTTCATGTGGTCGTACACCTTATACGACAGGGCCAGGGAGTCCGTGCCGTAGAGGATGTATACGTCATCGCCGGGGGTATAGCGCAGCAGCTCCGCCGCCCGGAACTCGTCCGGCTCACAGACGATGCGCTCCTGCGGCACCCCCGCCATCAGCAGCCGCAGCTTGTAGTCCCGGCACCGTGCGCCGGTACACACCAGCTGCACCACGCTGTCGTTGCGGAGATACTCGAAGTCCGCATCGAAGATCCAGCAGGTGTTCTCCGACCAGTGGTGGGCGTCCCCCAGACAGTTCATCATCAACAGCAGCTCCTTGGTGCCGGGCCGCTGGGCGATATACTGGAAGGTCCGGGACCCGGCCAGTGCGTTCTTCTCCTTGGACATCTGCCGCACCAGCTTCACGTTCCCCACCTGCTCCTCCATGTGCCGGGTGGCCACCACCGCCGCACGGCTCATGTAGCCGCTGATGGCCTCGTGGCTGTACCCCAGCTGCCGCAGCACGGCAATGACCGTCACCATGTTGTACAGGTTCGGCACACTGTCGGAGATAAGCCGGTAGGGATGCTCCTCCCCGCCCTCCCGCAGGGCCATGGTTCCCTTCTCCATATCCACGTCCGTGGCCAGATAGTCGCTCTCCGGGGAGCGGAACCCGCAGTCCGGGCAGACGCACTTGCCGATGTGGTGATACCGGCGGTAGACGTAGGTGAGTTTACCGCTGCACTTGGGGCAGATCCGCAGATCGTCGATGAGGTTCTCGCACCGGGTGGTGTCCCCCGGCAGCCGGTCCACTCCGAAGTAGACCCGCCGGTTCTCCGGGGCCACCCCGCAGGTGATCAGATCGTCGGCATTAAGGATCATGGTCGCCGTCTGCGGGATACTCCGGGTCAGGATATCCGCAATGTAGCCGGGGTGTGCGTTCCGCATGATGGAGTCCCGTGTCAGATTGGTGACCACCGCATAGTCCGGCTTCACATAGGGGAAGATGCGGACGCTGGCCCGCTCGTCCACCTCCAGCACCGCCATGTCATAGGACTTGGCCCGCCCCAGCAGGTCGCAGCCCCGCAGCAGCGCCGTGGAGATGCCGGAGGTGATGTTGGAGCCGGAGCGGTTGCTGAGGACCTTCTTCCCGTCCGCCTCCAGAATATCCGTCAGCAGATTGCTGACGGTGGTCTTGCCGTTGGTGCCGGTGACGGCGATGATGGTGCCGGGCTTTCCCACATACCGCAGGAAATCCGGGCACAGCTTCAGCGCCAGCGAGCCGGGAAAGTCCGTGCCGTTGTGCCGGGTGATCTTCAGCGCCGGAACTGACAGCTTCGCCAGCCACAGTGCCAGTAAAAATCGCAGTTTGCCCATTATCTTGTTTCCTCCTCCCGGAGCATGGCCATGGCCCGGCAGCTGCTGCCGTCGGCGTGCTCCCATTTCAGCGGCAGGGTCAGGAAGGTGAAGGTCTTGCCCACCAGCGCCTCCAGCCCTGTCAGATTTTCCGTATTGACCAGTCCCGCACCCAGCAGGATCATGTGATTGGGATAGTCCTCCGTGTCGCAGGGGTCCAGCGAGATGCTGTCCTCCCCCACACCCTTCAGGCCCAGCGACGCCACGTATTCCGCCGCCTCCGCCGTCAGACACGGGAAGCCCTCATAGTACCGGGGCTGGCCCCAGTACCGGTCCCACCCGGTGCAAAACAGCAGAAACTCCGTCTCCCGCAGGGCCTCCTCCTGCCGCCGCAGCATAGGCAGCGTGATCTCCGCCGCTCCCCGGCAATCCAGCACGAAGCCCCGCCCGGCGAAGGTCTCCGCCGGGAAGTCGTCCAGCGTCCGCCCTTTTGGCAGCATATGGGCCGGAGCGTCCATGTGGGTGCCGGTGTGGGAGTACATCTCCAGCAGCGTCTCCCGGAAGCCGTCTCGCTCCATGGTACAGGCCGCCGTCAGCCGGGGCGGCTCCGTACCGGGATACACCGGCATCTCCGGTGTGATGCAGTGGGTCAGATCCAGCATTTTCATGTGGCGTCCCCCCTCTCCGTCCGGGTGTGCAGCCAGATCATCAGGGCGGCGATGTCCGCCGGGGACACCCCGGAGATGCGGCTGGCCTGCCCCAGATCCAGAGGCCGCACCGCCGCCAGCTTCTCCCGTGCCTCCAGCCGCAGTCCCTGAATGTGGCTGTACTCCATATCCGGCGGCAGCCGGTGCTTTTCCAGCTGCCGCAGCTCCTCCACCTGCTTTTCCTGCCGGCGGATGTAGCCCTCATACTTCACGGAGATCTCCACCTGCTCCGCCACCTCCACCGGCAGCGCCGGGGCGCCGGGGTCGAAGGTCATCAGCTCCCGATACGTCATCTGGGGCCGCCGCAGCAGGTCAATGAGCCGTGCGCCGTCGGTGACGGGGGCCGACCCCCGCTCCGCCAGCAGCCGGTTCAGTCCCTCGCTGCCGGGGATGCCCGTGTGCTCCAGCCTCCGGATCTCCCGGTCTACGGCCTCGTACTTCTCCCGCACCGCCTGCATCCGCTCCTCCGGCACCAGCCCCAGCCGGTAGCCGATGGGGGTCAGCCGCCGGTCGGCGTTGTCCTGCCGCAGCAGCAGCCGGTACTCCGACCGGCTGGTCATGATGCGGTACGGCTCCTGCGTACCCTTGGTCACCAGATCGTCGATGAGGGTACCGATGTAGCTCTCGCTGCGCCGCAGGATCATAGGCTCCCGCCCCAGCAGCGCCAGCGCCGCATTGACCCCCGCCACAAAGCCCTGCACCGCCGCCTCCTCATAGCCGGAGGAGCCGTTGAACTGTCCGGCGCCGTACAGCCCCCGGACGGTCTTCACCTCCAGCGTGGGCCGCAGGGCCAGCGGGTCGATGCAGTCGTATTCGATGGCGTAGGCGGGCCGGGTCATCACCGCCCGCTCCAGCCCCGGCACGGTGTGGAGCATCTGCACCTGCACCTCCTCCGGCAGGGAGGAGGAAAAGCCCTGCAAATACAGCTCCTCCGTATCCAGCCCCATGGGCTCCACAAACAGCTGATGCCGGGGCTTGTCCGGGAAACGGACGATCTTCGTCTCGATGGAGGGGCAGTACCTCGGCCCCACCCCCTCGATGACCCCGGTGTAAATGGGGCTGCGATCCAGATTCTCCCGGATGATGCGGTGCGTCTCCTCATTGGTATAGGTGAGCCAGCACACCGCCCGGTTCTCCGGCGGCCGGGTGGTGGAAAAGCTGAAGGGTACCGGCACGTCGTCACCGGTCTGCACCTCCATGCGGTCAAAGTCCACCGTTCGGGCGTTGATCCGCGGGGGCGTCCCGGTCTTGAAGCGCCGCAGGGGAAGTCCCATAGCCGCCAGACAGTCCGCCAGCTCTCCGGAGGGGTGCAGGCCATCCGGCCCGGAGGACTCCACACATTCGCCCACGATGGTCCGGCCGTGAAGATACGTCCCGGAGCACAGGATCACGGCCCTTACGCCGTACACAGCCCCCGTCCGCAGCACCACCTGCCGAACGGAGCCGTCCTCCGTCCGCAGGGCCACCACCTCCCCCTGCCGCAGGGTCAGATGCTCCTGCCACTCCAGCGTGTGCTTCATCACCTGCTGGTACTTCCGGCGATCCGCCTGGGCCCGCAGGGAGTGGACGGCAGGCCCCTTTCCCCGGTTGAGCATCCGGTACTGGATGCAGGCGGCGTCCGCCCCACGGGCCATCTCGCCCCCCAGAGCGTCCAGCTCCCGCACCAGATGCCCCTTCCCGGTGCCGCCGATGGCGGGATTGCAGGGCATATTGCCCACGGCGTCCAGATTCATGGTGAGGCACACCGTCTCCAGCCCCATCCGGGCCGCCGCCAGCGCCGCCTCGATGCCGGCGTGTCCGGCGCCGATGACGGCGATATCAAATTGTCCGGCAAAAAACTCCTTCATCCCAGCGCCTCATTCACAGTGTAAGGTCAGCACCGCCACCTGCGGGTGGTTGAAGAGCCGGGGGATCCCCCCCAGCCCACGGGTCACAAAGACCTGCGCCTCGTGACCGTCGGTGCAGCGGTAAAAGCCGTTGGTAAAGCCGGGCAGCAGCTGTCCGCCCGCCCCCAACAGACCATCGGTAAAGGGCAGACGCCAGATGCCTCCGTGACCGTGGCCCGACAGCACCAGATCCGCCCCCAACCGGCAGTATTCCCCGTCAAAGAGGTTGTTGCGGTGGGCCATCAGCAGCCAGAAGCCGTCGCCTGCCGCCTCCTTCACCTCACCGGCCACCTCCTCCGGGGACTTCTGGCCGGCGTAGCCGTTGGGATCGTCGATGCCCGCCAACGTAATGGTGTCCCCGTTCCGCTCCAGCGGCACAAAGGTGTTGGAGAGGTACGTCACCCCCGTCTCATCCAGCAGCTGCCGCAGCTCCGGCATCTGCCCGGAGGCCCACTCATGGTTGCCGGTGACGTAATAGACCGGGGCGATCTCCACCAGTCCCTCCAGCAGCGGCCGGAGGTATTCCGTGCCGCTCCACTCGTCCATCATGTCGCCGCACAGGCAGATGACGTCGGGCCCGGCTTTCCGCACGGCCTCCAACAGGCGGCTGTTCTGCCGCCCGAACCGCTTCCCGTGGAGGTCCGACAGCACCACCAGCCGTCCGCCGTCCCAACCGGCGGGCAGTCTTGCGCCGGTGAAGGCGAACTCCTCCACCGACAGTACGCTGCTGCCCACCCAGATGGCGGCTCCCGCCGCCGCCAGCGCCATCAGCAGCAGATAGAGCTTTCCGTGTCTGTGCTTTCTCTCCGCCATCTGTGCCACCGCCTTTCTCCGTGGGGAGCGGCCCGCCGTCGGCAGGCCCGATAAAATATCGATCCATTAAAATATCAACCTATTATATAATGTACCCGCCCCAAAGGCAAGCCCCTTCTTTGTGCAGAATAGCAAAATTTACTGGTTAGTTTTTGTTATAAATGTAGAATTTGGTTCTTGTATTTTTCTCGCCGCCGGGGTATACTGTATCATAGAAAAGAGAAGAAAGGAGCGTGATAGCACAATGACCAACAAGTGGATCAAGGGCGATCTGGACGATATGATCTTCGCCGACTGCGATTGGCAGCCCAGCGAGCGGTAAGACGGATCCCCGAACAAAGCACCACGCCTGAGCGTGGATATTTTTTTTGCAGAAGCGCCGTCGGGCGCTTTATTTTTTTACCGCCCCGCTGCCGGTTCATTTTCCCGGTACGGCAGATAGCCCTATCGCCGGTTCATTTTTTCGATGCGATAGGCTCCCTGCCAGCGGTTTACCTCTCCCGGTGCGGGTGGCCTATCTTTTTCGATGCGGTGGGTGGATCGCACAGGTGCAGCCGCCGACCCTTCTGCCGGCTCGGCACTCCCTATGCAGCGCCTATACGGCATCTATATGACGGCGATCGCTTCAGCCGGATACAGCCGATGAATTTTTCCGCCGGTCGGCCCAATGATTTGTTAAATCTCTGACACTTAGCAAAGACTCGTAGGTTTTCCGTCGCTCTCTGTCAAGTCCCCTCAGTGGGGGCGGACAGGGGCGGCACGGGACAAAATGGGACGTTCGGCGGACGGAAAGCGGACGTCCAGCCGGCCCTTTCTTTTGTCCGGTTTTGTCCAGTGGACAAGGTTTTGTCAGGATGCCGTACCCTCCCCCGGAGCACTCCGGCAGGAGGGTCTTTTTCTGCCCGTCACCACCAGCATGATGCACACTGTCAGCAGCACCGTCACGATGGCGATGGCGCAGTTCCGGAAAAATGCCTCCGGCAGGATCAGGATCACCGGATCGGTGACGGGGTCAAAGAGCCAGTTGTCCTTGCCGGGGAAGAAAATGCTGTGGAACACCGTGAAGGCCCCATCAAAATCCAGCGCCGCCAACAGGGCGATCAGCAGAAACAGGCCACCCAGCCCGCAGGCCGCCCAGAAGCCCGGTGTCCGGCCCCCTAACCGGGGCAGCCGCTGCCGCCGCAGGCGGCACACGACAGCCCCTGCCAGCAGCAGTCCCGCCGCCGCCACGAACACCCACACCGCCAGCAGGAACAGCCCCCGCACATCGGCAAAGTGGCCGGCGCCCTCCGCCGAGAAGGGCAGCACCCCGGCGGCAAAATCCGGCCGGCGGCCCATACAGTAATCCATCACATCGCCGAAGGCCTCCGCCGCCTGTTGGCGGGTGAGGCCGCTGGCCTCGCAGATCCCCAAGGGGCCGATCTGCACCGTATAAAAGCCCTGCACCAGCAGCACCGGCAGGATGGAGCCGGTGAGCACCGCCAAGGCGATACAGGGGATGGCCAGCCACGACCACAGCCTCTTCACTTCCTTCATGCCGTATTCTCCCTTCGCTTCGGAAAGCCGGACAGCACCAGCAGCACCTGTCCCGGCAGATAGAACAGCCACATCCCCACCTGCGCCGCCCCGGCAAGACCCGGCAGCAGCGACGGCTGGTTCCGCAGCCCCACGCATACGTCGCACAGCAGAAACAGCCACATCCCCGCCGCAAACAGTCTCTCGGAGCGCAGAGTCAGGGACTGGAAGGCATTCACCAGAAAATTCACGAAATACAGCGCCGCCAGCAAATTCAGGGCCGTTCCCATTCCCAAAGCATTCAGCAGCACCCACGCCGCCGGCACCAGTCCCGCCCGCAGCACCCACAGGGTGTGTCCGCAGGCCCGCCGGATGCGGGCCAGATACAGCCCCTGTACCACGCAGAACAGGACGATGCCCGCCCCGTACCACCGATTCAGCAGCAGAAGGAAGGTATCCGCCGCCAGAGTAAAGACCATGGCCCACGCCATCAGGCAGCTGCCGCCGTGCTGGGCCGACCACACCGCCGCCAGCAGGCACACCACGATGGTGAGGTATTTCACCCCGTCGCCGCCGGTGGAAAAAGCATCCAGCGCCAAAAACAGCAGGTACAGCGCCGTCTCCAGCCCCACGAAGCATTTTTTCACCGGGGCCATTTCCGTTGTTTCGTTTTTGCCTATCCGTTTCATGTACCCATCCTACAGCCCATCCGTTTCACGTTTTCTTCCCATGCCGTGGCAGAATGGCGGTTCTCCATCGTCTCAGCGCCGCAGCGCCACAGGACGGCGGCTTCGCAGGCGACAGCCTGTACCCGGCAGTCCCCTTCGGCACGGCAGCTCATTTCGGCACGGCTCACAGCGCCCACAGGCTCTCGTCGCTGGCGGAGACGCACAGGGCGCCAGCCCCCAGCGACGCCAGCACATCCGCCTTGTCCGACAGCAGACCCCCGGCGATCAGCGGCACCGGCAGCTCCCGGCTCAGCCGCCGCAGCACCTTGCACAGTGTCCCCGGCAGAATTTCAATAACGTCGGGCATCCCGCCCTCCGTCTCCCGGCCCAGATTGCTGACGGCCTTGGAGTCAATGGCGAACACCCGCAGCACCGTCAGCAGACCCAGCTCCCGGCCACGGCGCAGCAGCATGGGCCGGGTGGAGATGATGCCGTCGGCCCCGCAGCGGTGCAGGAAGTCCACGGCAATTTCACGGGGGGCCAGCCCCGCCACCAGATCGGCGTGGACCACGGCGTATTTCCCCGCCTGATGCACCCGGTCAATGAGCCGGTCGATGTTCAGAATGTCCCCGCACAGCAGGAACACCACCCCCGCCGGTTGGGCCAGACACGCCTCCAGCCGTCCGGCATCCTTCACCGCCGGAAGCACCGGGTTCTGCTCCAGCACGCTCATCATGGGATGGCGCATGGCCGTCCCTCCTTTCCGCCGCCCACAGGGCAGGCCCATGACCCGCAGCGGCCCATGGCCGCCCGCAAGATGCAAAAAAATCCTCTGTCCCTATGTTACCACGGGACAGAGGACTTTTTCAACGCTTAGCCGATGTTTTTTGTGGCCACCACAGCCACGCCGGTGCCGCACACGTCGGCAAGGACCACCTGACCGGCCTGCACCGGAGCGGGGACGGCGGCGTGGTGCAGCGCACGGGCCACCTCCAGCACCTTCTCCTTGGGTACCTCCCCCTGCGTCCGCACCGGCACCACCGGCATCGGGCCGCCCAGCACCCGGACGGTGCCGGTGACGGTGCGCTCCGGGTGAACGCACTCCTTCCGGGCGTAGGCATCGCCGCGGGGGCAGGTGTTGCCGGTGACGGCGGTGACGACGCCATCCTCCAGCGTGGCCCGCAGCTGGCAGCCCATGGGGCAGCCGATACACGTCAGCTCACGGATGTTCATTTCGCTTCCCCCTCCTCGATCTGGAATGTGACGGTCCGGACACCCTCCGGCAGCTCCTCCCGCCGCAGGGTGAACTGCTCCATCTCGCCGGGGGTCAGGATGCGCTTAGGTACCCGGCGCAGGAGCTTACCGTCGGTATAGACGCACAGGGCCGCCTTCTGATAGGGTCGCCCCACCCGGAAGCGCACGGTAACGCTGTCCGCCATATGGTGGGGGTCCAGCTGCTGGGGAACGGTATAACGGACGCCGTTTTTCCCCTCCAACCGGACGGTGGCCGTCTCGCCCTGCCCGCTGAGGATATAGTGGGCGGCGTTTTCGCCGGCCTTGGCCGCCTCCTGAGACACGAAGTCCACCAGATCGTGGACGTGGAGCACGTTGCCGCAGGCGAACACACCGGACAGAGAGGTGGACAGGTCGTCGGACACCACCGGGCCGCCGGTGACGGAGTCCATCTGCACCCCGGCCTCCCGGCTCAGCTCGTTTTCCGGCAGCAGGCCCACCGACAGCAGCAGCGTATCACAGGGGATGCGCCGCTCCGTGCCGGGGATGGGGCGGCGGCTGCCGTCCACCTGCGCCAGCGTCACTGCCTCCAGCCGCTCCCGTCCGTGGATATCCACCACGGTGGTGGAGAGGTACAGGGGGATATCGAAGTCCTCCAGACACTGGACGATGTTCCGCTTCAGGCCGCCGGAATAGGGCATGACCTCCGCCACGGCGTGGACACGGGCGCCCTCCAGCGTCATGCGGCGGGCCATGATGAGGCCGATGTCGCCGCTGCCCAGGATCACCACATCCCGGCCGGGCATGAGGCCCTCCACATTCACCAGACGCTGGGCCGCACCGGCGGAATAGATGCCCGCTGGGCGGGTGCCGGGGATATTCAGCGCACCACGGGGGCGCTCCCGGCAGCCCATGGCCAGAATGACGGCCTGCGCCCGGATCTGCACGAGGCCCGTCTCCCGGCCGGTGACGGTCAGCACCCGGTCTGGGGACAGGTCCAGCACCATGGTGCCGGACAGACAGGGGATGTTCAGCTCCCGGAACTGCCGCACATACTCTCCGGCGTACTCCGGGCCGGTGAGCTCCCGGCCGAAGGTATGCAGGCCAAAGCCTGCATGGATACATTGATTCAGAATACCGCCCAGCTCCCGATCCCGCTCGATGAGGAGGATATCCTCCACCCCGGCTTTCCGGGCGGCAATGGCGGCGGACAGGCCCGCCGGGCCTCCGCCGATGATGGCAAGCTGCACCTGCTTCATGCCTGCACCTCCTTCGTCTCGCCGGTCAGCAGAAGGCTCCCGCCGCCGGATTTGGTCAGCTGTGTCTGGGGAACTCCCAACTCCTCGGACAGCAGCTCCATGACACGGGGGGCGCAGAAGCCGCCCTGACACCGGCCCATACCGGCCCGGACCCGGCGCTTGACGCCGTCCAGAGAACGGGCGCCGGGACTGCGGCGGATGGCGTCCCGGATCTCCCCCTCGCTGATCTGCTCACAGCGGCAGAGAATATTACCGTAGGCGGGGTCCCGCTCCACCAGCGCCTGTCGCTCCGACAGGGGCAGCTCCCGCACGTGGACGATATCCCGGCGCTGAGCGATGAAATCGGGCTTTTCCGCAAGGCCCAGCTTTTCCGCCACCAGTCCCGCCACGTACACGCCGATGGCCGGGGCCGAGGACAGGCCGGGGGACTCGATGCCGATGGCCTCGAAGAAGTTCTCGCTGCTCTCCCGGATATAGAAGTCGTCGCTACCGCCCTCCAGATGGGCCCGCAGGCCGGCGAAGCTGGTAATGACGTCCCGCATGGGCAGGTTCGGCACGCTACGGCCCGCCGTGGCGATGGCGTAATCCAGACCCGTCTGGGTGGTAGCAGTGTCGTCCCGGTCCTGCTGATCCGTGGCAGTGGGGCCGAGGAGGAGGTTTCCGTGGACAGTGGGGGTCACCAGCACACCCTTGCCCATGGCACCGGGCAGCTGAAAGACGGTATGGCTCACCAGACCGCCGTCCTTCCGGTCCAGCAGGCAGTATTCGCCCCGGCGGGGGGTGATGCGGAGGGGATCGCTGCACAGCTGGTTATGGAGCACGTCGCCCCACACACCGGCGGCGTTGACCACGGCACGACTCTCCATCGGGCCGCAGCCGGTCTCCACCACGAAGTGGTCCCCCTCCCAGCGGATATGCTGCACCTGCGTATCGAAGCGGAACTCCGTGCCGTTGGCGGCAGCGTTCTCCGCCAGAGCAATGGTCAGGCCAAAGGGGCAGAGAATGGCGCTGGTGGGGGCGTACAGCGCCGCCACCGCCTGTTGAGACAGGGCGGGCTCCATCCGGTGCAGGGCCTCGCCCTCCACCAGCTCCAGTCCCTCCACGCCGTTGGCAAGCCCCCGCTGATAGAGGGCCTGCAGCTTCTCACGGTCCGCCGGATCCAGACACAGCACCAGCGCTCCGCACCGGCGATAGGGGAAGTCCAGTTCATGGGACAGGGCCTCCATCATGCGGCTGCCCTCCACATTGAAGCGGGCCTTCCGGGTGCCGGGCTCGGCGTCGAAGCCGGCGTGGACAATGGCGGAATTGGCCTTGCTGGTGCCGGTGCAGACGTCCTCATTGCGCTCCACCACACAGATGCGGCCGCTGCGGCGGCTCAGCTCCCGTGCGATGGCGCAGCCGATGACGCCGCCGCCGATGACCAGTACATCATACATGATCCATCTCTCCTTTCTAAAAACAAAAAGCCACGCAAAAGCGCCCGGCGTCTCCTCCGGGCAATTCTGCATGGCTCAGCATCTCACTGCATGACTGGTTCTTTAGTTATATGTAGTATAGCAGACGGTCTCCGGTTCTGTCAACCGGTTCCGAAAAAAGTATTTTCCGGCGTTTTCTCTGTTCTTAACAGGTTTTTAGCGAAATCTTAACGTGAAGTATGGTATAATCAGGTCAGAAAAACCTGAGCGTCGGGAGGTAGCAGGGATTTGAAGAAACCGCACATCCAATGGCCGGAGCAGTGGCTGCGCCGAAAGCGTATCCCCTCCATTGGCTTTTCCTACTCCGGCAAGGACTTTATCATCTCCATGAGCCTGTATACCCTGTCGGTGGTGCTGTGCCTGATCCTGCGGGGGGCCAGCCAGAACGGCGACACCGGGTATGTGTACATGATCTTCCTGCTGGACGTGTTTTTGACGGCGCTGCTGACGGAGGGATTCTTCTTCAGCCTCATCATCTCCATCTTCGCCGTGCTCAGCGTGGACTACATCTTCACCCCGCCCTACTGGAACGTCAGCTTCACTCTGTCGGGATTCCCGTTGACCTTTCTGGTGACCATGACCATTTCCGTTGTGACCGGTATCGTTACCAGCCGGGCCAAGCAGATGGATGAGGTGCGGCGGGAGGCGGAGCTGGAGCGGATGCACGGCAACCTCCTGCGGGCGGTGTCCCACGACATCCGCACGCCGTTGACGGGCATCGTGGGGGCCACTAATGTGCTGCTGGAGCAGGAGAATACCCTGACGCCGGAGCAGTGCCATGAGCTGATCCGCAACGCCAACGAGGAGGCCCAGTGGCTGATCCGCATCGTGGAGAATCTGCTGAGCATCACCCGCATAGGCGGTGACGAGGCCAAGGTCAACAAGACGCCGGAGGCCGCCGAGGAGATCATCGAGGGGGCGGTGGGCAAGTTTACCCGCCGGTGGGGAACGGATATCCCGGTGGAGGTGCATCTGCCGGAGGAGTTTCTGCTGGTACCGATGGACCCGCTGCTGATGGAGCAGGTGCTGACCAATCTCATGGAAAACGCCGTGCTCCACGGTAAGACCACCCGGCACATCACTGTGACCCTGTGCCGCAGCGGAGACTGGGCCCGGTTCATCGTGGAGGACGACGGACAGGGCATCGCCCCGGACCGGCTGGAGCATCTCTTTGACGGCACCCTGCAGGGTCAGCAGGGAGATCGGGGCCGCAGCATGGGCATCGGCCTGTCCGTTTGCCGGACGGTGGTGCGGGCCCATGGCGGCCGCATCAGAGGCGAAAACAGGACGGAGGGCGGCGCACGGTTCACCGTGGAGCTGCCTTTGGATAAAGAAATTCAACAGGAGGTAGACAGCTATGAAGATCAAGGATAAGGTTTTGATCGTGGAGGATGAGCAGAGCATCAGCAGCTTCATCTCTATGATCCTCACGGCCAACGGCTACGACACCATCATCGTCAACACCGGCGAGGAGGCGCTGACCATGATCTCCTCCCACTGTCCGGACCTCATCGTGCTGGATCTGGGGCTGCCGGATATGGACGGCCTGGAGGTGCTGCGCTCCGTGCGGAAGTGGTCCAGTCTGCCCATTGTGGTGGTTTCCGCCCGGAACCACGAGCGAGACAAGGTGGAGGCGCTGGACTACGGCGCCGACGACTATCTGGTCAAGCCCTTCGGCACCTCCGAGCTGCTGGCCCGCATCCGCACCGCCATCCGCCACACCCGCACCTCCCTCTCTAACCCGGAAATCGCCCAGTCCGGGCGCTTCACCACCGGCGATCTGGTCATCGACTACGACAAGCATCAGGTGCTGATCCACGGGGAAAACGCCCGGCTCACCGCCAACGAGTATCGGATCGTGTCCCTGCTGGGCAAATACGCCGGCAAGGTGCTGACCTACGACTTCATCATCAAGGAGCTGTGGGGCCCCAAGGCCAAAAACGACAACCAGATCCTGCGGGTGAATATGGCCAACATCCGCCGCAAGATCGAGGAAAATCCCGGCCAGCCCAAGTACATCTTCACGGAGGTGGGCGTGGGCTACCGGATGCGTGAGGGCGACTGAGTGCCCGGCACCGCTTGAAAAATGCTCGCTTTCCCTCTCTTTGCCGCCCCGGCTGCGTCATGCGCCGGGGCGGTGTGTTTTTGTGCTGCTTTGGCCTGCGGCGGGGGATGTTTTTGCAGTTGCTTATTTTATTGCCTCCGGCGGCATACCTTTGGGGAAGTAATCTTATTTTGTCTCCGACGGGTAACTTTCTTTCAATAGCGAAAGAAAGTCACCAAAGAACGCCAGCAGAAACCGATGGTTTCTGCACTTCCTTCTCGTTTGCAAGAGCTGTGGTCTAAGTCCCGTCGAAAAAGGGAATTGATCTGCTTCTACTCACGCTGCCGCTACCCGGTCAGTTGAAGAAGCTTACTGTTCTACCGGGGGAGTCCGTACTCCCAGCAGTAAATGAAATATTTTCTTCACCTGAGCGGGAGCGGGTCTGTTGCTGAGTCAATTCCCTTGACGGTCCCATAACAAGCAAGCCTCTTGAAGGTAAAGGAAGTCCAGAAACCATCGGTTTCTGGCGGCATTTTTTCATACTTTTTGCTGCTGTTGGCAAAAAGTGGGCCGTCGGAGACACGTTCCTTGCGTAAAGCACCGTTGTTGACAAAAAGTATGCCGCCGGAGCTGAAAGCGTGCAGGTCATCGTGGAAGCTGCGGCCTTTGCCTGCTGCACACTGTGGGCGCACAGATTTCCGTTATATCGTCTTTTATAGGAGAACAAAGAGCTGCTTCGACCAAACGGTAGATCCCTGCTCCTGCGGGGTATCATGGCTGCTCCGCCGGGCTTGGGACAGTTCTTCTCCCATGCTGTTATCGTCGTTTCGTTTATTCTGCATGATAGAACTACGTGTGGTATTTCAACATTTTGCCGGTGAAGGGCCTCAATTTTCTTTCCATTGTATACAATCTTTGCATTTTTTACCAGTCAGCGTGTAAAATATCCGCCATATCGTGAATAATTCTTGTGAAAAAAACCAAAAGGCCAGTTCACAATTTGTTAAAAAGAGGGAAAAGCACGCTAAGAACTTGACAATAGTCCGTTAGGACGAGTAAGATAGGGATACCAAATTTGAGGAGGTAAATCACCTAATGGAAAAGAAAGGCACCAAGATAGCGTATTTTGTTGCGCTGGCGGTGGTCGTAGTCGCTCTGGTCATTGCCAAGGTCACCAATGATGGCTCTGGCTTTGTAGCTACCGGCTGGGCCCTGTTCCCCCCTGTTGTCGCAATCGCACTGGCCCTCATCAGCAAGGAAGTGTATTCTTCCCTGTTCCTGGGCTGCGTGGCAGCCGCCCTGCTGCTGGCCAACTTCCAGCCCTGGCAGATGGTCGTGAATTTCATCGGCGCCGGTGAGGGCGTCGGCATGATCAACGCCATCGACATCTCCATCCTGATCTTCCTGGTCATCCTGGGCATCATGGTGGACCTGATGAACAAGGCCGGCGGTTCCGCTGCCTTCGGCCGCTGGGCCAAGAAGGCCGTGAAGACCCGCTCCGGTGCGCAGCTGCTGACCATGCTGCTGGGCGTGCTGATCTTCATCGACGACTATTTCAACTGCCTGACCGTGGGCGCCGTGATGCGTCCCGTGACGGAGAGCCACAAGATCTCCCGCGCCAAGCTGGCCTACGTCATTGATGCCACCGCCGCTCCCGTCTGTATGCTGGCTCCCGTGTCCTCTTGGGCCGCTGCCGTTGCATCCTACGTGCCCGACGGCTTCCCCGGTTCCCGTATCAGCATGTTCCTGAGCCAGATCCCCTTCAACTACTACTGCATCCTGACGCTGGTGATGGTCATCGTCACCTCCGTGCTGAACATTGACTACGGTCCCATGCTGACCCATGAATACAATGCTCAGGTCAAGGACGACCTGTTCACCACCCCCGAGCGTCCCTTCGCCGGTGCTGATGATTACGAGGAAGGCGAGAAGCACTCCTCCGTGCTGGATCTGCTGGTTCCCGTGATCGTTCTGATCGCCCTGTGCATCGTTGGTCTGATTTGGACCGGTGGTATGTGGGACGCCGAGAGCGAGAACTATCACAACTTCATCATGTCCTTCTCCGACGCCAGCGCCGGTACCGGCCTGTGCTTGGGCTCCATCATCGCCATTGTGTTCACCTTCGTGTACTACTGGTGCCGTGGCCTGATCGGCTTCAACAAGTCCATGGAAGCCATTCCCAACGGCTTCATCCAGATGATCTCCCCCATCCTGATCCTCTGCTTCGCTTGGACCCTGTGCGGCCTGTGCCGTGACAATGGTCTGCAGGTTGGTTCCTTCGTGGAGGGCGTCATGGCCAACACCGGCAGCCTTGCTAAGTTCCTGCCTGCCGTGATCTTCATCGTGGCCTGCTTCATCGGCTTCGCCACCGGTACCTCTTGGGGTACCATCGGCATCATGGTCCCGCTGGTCTGCGCCGTGTTTGACTGGGATACCCAGATGACTCTGCTGTCCGTGGGTCTGGCTGCTTCCTGCGCCGGCGGCGTGTGCGGCGACCACCTGTCCCCCATCTCCGATACCACCATCATGGCTTCTGCCGGTGCCCACTGCTTCCACCTGAACCACGTGGCCACCCAGATCCCCTACGGTATCACCGTGGCTGCCGTTTCCTTCGTCAGCTTCATCATTGCCGGTATCGTCCAGAGCGCTGTGGTCTGCATGATCATCGCCATCGTTCTGATGATCGCCACCCTGCTGGTCATCAAGGCTATCACCGCCAAGAAGCACGCCGGCATCTTCCAGGAGATGGCCGAGGCCGACAAGGTGCTCTACAACAAGTAAGAGAAACGTGCCTTTGAGGTTGGTCTGAACCGATCCTACATCGTGAGGGCGCAGCGAAAGCTGCGCCCTCACTTTTTCTATCGAATATAGGACAGGGCATTCTCTAAGGGAGTGGCGCAGCGGGAGTTACGCCGCTCTCTTTTTTGAGGGGCTTGCGGCCTGCGGAAGCACCTACACGCTTCGAGAGGGCAGCGTGCAGGGAGCTGTCCGCTGCGAGGCGGACAGAATGGGTCCGCAACGCAAGCATGCGATATTTCGGTTTCCGTTTTTGTCAGGTCAGCTGCTGAAAAAGGAAAAAGGCGCAAAAAGTGCGTTAATTTTGCGTTAAGAGATTTTCAAATATTAGCACGATTTTTATATGTTTTCCGTAAATAGACCGCAAAATCCTATTAAGAAAGTGAGAATCGGCGCAATTTTCAGAGGAACGTCCAAAAGATTGATTCATAATTTGTTCAAAATTCAGGCCGGAAGCGGTTTCCAGAATCTTGACAATACCTCCAAAAAACGCTACCATAAAGTCACCAAATTTGAGGAGGTAAATCACCTAATGGAAAAGAAAGGCACTCGTATAGCGTATTTTATTGCGCTGGCGATCGTTGTGATCGCACTGGTCATCGCCAAGGTGGCCAATGACGGTTCCGGCTTCGTAGCCACCGGTTGGGCGTTGTTCCCCCCCATCGTGGCTATTGCGCTGGCCCTCATCAGTAAGGAAGTGTACTCTTCCCTGTTCCTGGGCTGCGTGGTAGGTGCCCTGCTGCTGGCCAACTTCCAGCCCTGGCAGATGGTCGTGAATTTCATCGGCGCCGGTGAGGGCGTCGGCATGATCAACGCCATCGACATCTCCATCCTGATCTTCCTGGTCATCCTGGGCATCATGGTGGACCTGATGAACAAGGCCGGCGGTTCCGCTGCCTTCGGCCGCTGGGCCAAGAAGGCCGTGAAGACCCGCTCCGGTGCGCAGCTGCTGACCATGCTGCTGGGCGTGCTGATCTTCATCGACGACTATTTCAACTGCCTGACCGTGGGCGCCGTGATGCGTCCCGTGACGGAGAGCCACAAGATCTCCCGCGCCAAGCTGGCCTACGTCATTGATGCCACCGCCGCTCCCGTCTGTATGCTGGCTCCCGTGTCCTCTTGGGCCGCTGCCGTTGCATCCTACGTGCCCGACGGCTTCCCCGGTTCCCGTATCAGCATGTTCCTGAGCCAGATCCCCTTCAACTACTACTGCATCCTGACGCTGGTGATGGTCATCGTCACCTCCGTGCTGAACATTGACTACGGTCCCATGCTGACCCATGAATACAATGCTCAGGTCAAGGATGATCTGTTCACCACCCCTGAGCGTCCCTTTGAGGGCGCCGATGACTACGAAGAGGGTGCCAAGCACTCCTCCGTGCTGGATCTGCTGCTGCCCGTGATCGTTCTGATCGCCCTGTGCATCGTTGGTCTGGTCTGGACCGGCGGTATGTGGGATACCGAGAGCGACAACTACGGCAACTTCGTCATGTCCTTCTCCGACGCCAGCGCCGGTACCGGCCTGTGCCTGGGTTCCATCATTGCACTGGTCTTTACGTTCGTGTACTACTGGCTGCGTGGTCTCATCACCTTCGAGAAGTCCATGGAGGCGATCCCCAATGGCTTCATCCAGATGATCTCCCCCATCCTGATCCTCTGCTTCGCTTGGACCCTGTGCGGCCTGTGCCGTGACAATGGTCTGCAGGTTGGTTCCTTCGTGGAGGGCGTCATGGCCAACACCGGCAGCCTTGCTAAGTTCCTGCCTGCCGTGATCTTCATCGTGGCCTGCTTCATCGGCTTCGCCACCGGTACCTCTTGGGGTACCATCGGCATCATGGTCCCGCTGGTCTGCGCCGTGTTTGACTGGGATACCCAGATGACTCTGCTGTCCGTGGGTCTGGCTGCTTCCTGCGCCGGCGGCGTGTGCGGCGACCACCTGTCCCCCATCTCCGATACCACCATCATGGCTTCTGCCGGCGCCCACTGCTTCCACCTGAACCATGTGGCGACGCAGCTGCCCTATGGTATCACCGTGGCTGCCGTTTCCTTCGTCAGCTTCATCATTGCCGGTCTGGTCCAGAGCGCTGTGGTCTGCATGATCATCGCCATCGTCCTGATGGTCGCCACCCTGCTGGTCATCAAGGCCGTCACCGCCAAGAAGCACGCCGGCGTCTTTGCCGAAATGGCCGAGGCCGACAAGGTGCTCTATCAGAAGTAAGCGATCGTCTTTCCCATACAGGGTATGCCCCCGGCTTAGCCGGGGGCATATTTTTGTATTCTGAAAACCTGAGCTCTCGCCCCGGTTTTGAAATTTTTTCCCTGCTTCTTCTTTCGTCCTCCGCAGAGCCGAGGAAGCCGCCCAAAAGTGGTTTGATACCTCTCTTCGGGGCAGGAATGCTGCCCCACTCCGAAAGAGACCACACAGCGGCTCACAGGGGCGGACATATGGTCTCTGTGCTCTGTACCGACAGCTTTTGCCGCACTCGCTGACGCTCCAGTTCGGTCATTTGCCGTTGGTAACACTGCTCCAAGACCTCGTGCATGGGAACGATGGTGCAGCGGAAGTTTCCGTTTTTTCTAATACCGTTTTTCATCTGTATCTGCGTCCATTCCGTGATGATGAGCCCGTGTTCCTCCAGCAGGCGCATATGCTTGGCGACGGTATTGCGGGAGAGACGCAGGACTTTCGCCATGTGGAGCACATCATCCGTGCTTCAAAGGCCCCCTTCGACTGGTCTGCGCTGGTCAGCTGCCGGGACCTGAAATCCCTCACCGTCCCCAAGAGGTGTCGGAGGATATCTTTGGCAGCGGCGAGGAGGAGCATCCCCTGTTCCGGAAGCTGAATATCCAAATATGTGTAAACGAATATAGCAGCCTTGCGCCCACGGGAAAAGGGACGGTCCACAGGGACCGTCCCTTTTCCTGTTATGGCTGCTGATCGGCCGGCGCTCCCCTGCCGGGGGTATCGCTGCGGTTGACCACGAAAATTCCCACGCATACCAGTACCAATGCCGCTAAACTGTACGGGGTAAAGGCCTGCTGTCCCTCCCGCAGGAGCAGCGCCGACAGAAGCACGCCGAACACGGGATTCAAAAAGCCGTATACCGCCACCCGCCCCACCGGATTGTACCGGGTCAGGGCGCTCCAGATGGTCTGGGCCACGGCGGACAGCAGCACCATGTATCCCAACAGCAGAAGGGACTGCCCGGTGAAATGCGGCAGCGTACCGCCGAAGCACAGTCCCGTCAGCAGCAAAAGCCCCCCGCCCACGATGAACTGATATCCGCACAGGGTCAGGGTGTCCTCTCCCTCGGCATACCGCTTGAAAAGCGAGATGGAGAAGCCGTTGGCCAGCGCCGCCAGCAGCACCGCACCGTCCCCCAGCAGGGTGAAGCCGCCGCCCAACCCGCCGCCGGACAGATTGATCAGCAGCACGCCGCCGAAGCCGCACAGGCAGCCCAGCAGCTTGGGGGCATTGAGCCGCTCATAGTGAAACAGCTTGGCGGAGATCAAAATGGCGAAGAACACGTGGACCGCCATCAGGACGGAGCCCTTGACGCCGGAGGTGTGCGCCATGCCGATATAGAACAGGGCATACTGCACGAGGGTCTGGATCAGACCCAGCTTCGTGGCCTTCCACAGGGAGGAGCGTGCGGGAAGCCGCAGCCGACGCAGGGAGGCGCTGTGGAAAAGCACCGTCACCACACCGGCAAAGAAAAAACGCAGCCCCGCAAAGATCAGTTGTTCCGCCGAATCGGCGGAGGAAATAGACAACAGGCCGTAGCCGATCTTCACCGCCGGGAAGGCGCTGCCCCACAGCAGGCAGCAGAAGGCCGCCAGCAGGCAGATGACCATGGGGCGCTGCAGGGTGGAGGTCGAGATTTTTTTCATAGGGTAATACTCCGTTGGATGTCCCTCTCCGACAGGAAAAGGTTCCCTGTGGTATGATGGCCGCAGGGAACCTTTTCAAATGAGGGGGTAGGGGATGGATAGATTACTTGGCAGCTTCCTCCGTGGCCACTGCCGTCTCGCCGTAGTTGTAGCGAGGCTTGCCACGGTAGACGATGCCGCCGATGACCATGGCGATCACCGTGGGGATCAGCCAGGAGAAGCCCTGCTCCGCCAGGGGGATCATGTACATGACCTTACGCAGGCCGTCCAGATTGGGAGCCACCGCCAGAATGGCGTCGCCCACACTGACGATACCGGCCACGGCTACACCGAACTTATACACGCCGTCGTTGGGGATCCACTTGTCCACCAGGCCCAGCACGGTCAGCACGATGCAGATGGGATACATGATGAGGAAGATGGGAGTCACGTAGTTGATGATGTTCTGGATGCCGAAGGAGCCGAACACAGCGCCCACCACGCAGGCAATGCCCATCCACAGCTTGTAGGAAATGCGGCCCTTGGAGACCTCGTTGATGACGGAGGCGCCGGTGGAGCCGATGCCGATGGCGGTGGTGAGGCAGGCCAGACTGACTGCCAGACCCATGCAGACCTTACCGAAGCCGCCCAGCACCCGGCCCACCAGACCGCTGAGGAGGGTGGTCTGAGGCACGCTCAGGTCGTAGTAGTCACCGCCGCAGGCGCCGATGTAGGTCAGGATGATGTAGATGATGCCCAGCGCCACAATGGAGGTCAGGCCCACGATCAGGCCGCTGCGCTTACGCTCCAGAGGATTGGTGTGGCCCTTGTCCAGAATACCGCCGATAAAAATGTTGGCGCACATCAGGCCCACCGTCAGGTCGCCGGTCAGATAACCGGTGAGCATGGCAGAGGGTAGGGGCTTGGAGATGCCGGTATCCTGCGGCGTGCCGATGGGGGAGATCACGCCCTTCACCAGCACGATGGCCAGCAGGATCAGCAGGAGCGGTGTCAGATACTTGCCCAGCTTATCCACGACCTTGCCCTTGTCACAGCCGAAGAAGAACACCAGTGCAAAGAAGACGATCATCGTCACCCATGAGGGCACATTGGGGAAGATGGCCAGCACGCCCATCTCGTGAGTGGTGGCGCCGTTGCGGGGCAGGGTGGAACCCGTGCCCACCAGAATACAGCCAAAGAGGTAGTAAAAGTCGTAGAACTTAGGGTGTACGTGGCCCATGAGGCACTTGACGTCCGTGCCGACGTTGTTCACGCCCCAAAAGGCCAGCACGGGGAGGATCACGCCGGTGAGCACGATGCCCAGAGCGCCCCAGCCCCACTGGGTGCCGTCGGCCAAGCCGATCTGCGGCGGGAAGATCAGGTTGCCTGCACCGAACATGGTGGAAAACAGTGCCAGGCCAACAATGATGCTGTCCCTTGTGATGTGGTTCTTCTTCATTTGATAGAGCCTCCTTTTGTGTTTTCTTGCGTTCCGGCGCATTTACCGCTGGAACACGATCTCTCCTTCTACCATGGTCAGATCCACCTGAGCTTCACACAGCTCCTCCAGCGGTCTGTCATAGATGTTGCGGTCCAGCACCACAAGATCGGCGTATTTGCCAACGGTGATGGTGCCGTACTTGGCCTCGTCGTAGGAGGCGTAGGCGGCTTCCTTGGTGAACATCTCCACCGCCTCCTCCAGCGTGACACCGTTTTCGGGATACCACGCCTCCATGCCGGGCTTTCCCTTGCGGGTCACGGCACAGTAGATGTTGGGCAGGACGTCGAAGGGCTCCACCGGGCAGTCGGAGCCGCCGCACATATGAACGCCCATATCCTCATAGCGCCGCCAGTTGTAGCTCTGGCGTCCCAGCTCTGCGCCCACGCATTCGTCCACCACGGCGGAGTCGGCCTTGATGAAGATAGGCTGAACATAGGCCACCAGATTCAGTTTCCGGAACCGATCCTGCAACGCCTCGTCCATGATCTGGCAGTGGATGATACCGTTGCGGCGGTCGGCGTGGGGGAACTCCGCAGAGACCCGCTGGATGGTGTTGATCATCTGCTCCAGTGCCGCATCACCGATGCAGTGGGCCGTCAGATGGTAGCCGTTGGTATAGGCAAGCTTCGCCAGCTCGTACAGCTCCTCGTCGGTGAACAGCAGCAGGCCCTTGGTGTCCGGGTCGTTGTGATACGGCTGACGCATGGCGGCGGAATGGGAGCCCAGAGAGCCGTCGCACAGGAACTTCACCGGGCCGAACTTGAAGTGACCCATGGTGTCGTTGGCCCGATAGCCCAGATCCAGGAACCGCTGCAGCTGGTCCGTGCGGCGGAAGCGGATCTGCTCGTTGACTCGGATGGGCAGCCGCCCCTCCTCGTTGAGCTCCCGATACGCCTGCAGAACATCCTCGAAGTCGTCGTCGGCGATGAGGTTGAAGTCGTCCGTGTGGACCTGCACGATCCCCTTGGAGGCAGCCTCCAGACAGGTGGATTCCAGAATGTCCTTGATCTCCTCCACCGTATAGCGCTCCCAGCAGCTCTGGACGCACATGGCGGAGTTTTCACGGACGTAGCCGTTGGGCAGGCCGTCGGGGCCGAAGTCCATGGTCTGCTTGGTGGTGGCCTCCCGCTCGTCCCACAGGCCGGCCAGCTGCAGCGCCATCGTGTTCATGCACACGATATGGCCGCAGGCCCGCTGCAAAAAGATCGGCACATCGGAGGCGATGGCGTCCAGATCGTTGCGGTCGGGGATCTTGTTGGTATCCGTCCAGTTGATCTGGTTGAAATTGCAGCCGATGACCCAGCGGTTGGTGCCCCGCACCTTCTCGGCGCCCTCCCTGCACATCCGGACGACCTCTTCATAGGTGGTGGTGTTCACCAGATCGATGCGGCGGCGGAACGTTCCGTAGAACAGCAGATGCAGATGGGTATCCGCAAAGCCCGGCAACATCAGTCTGCCCTGCAGGTCAATGAGGCGGGTCTGGGGTGTCTTCAGCGCCAGGATCTCCTCGTCGCTGCCCAGACGCAGGATCACACCGTCCTTGATGGCCAGAGCGCTTACCTCGGGATAGGCCTTGTCCAGCGTGTGGATGATGCCGTTGTAAAAGATAGTATCCATCGCTCATGTTCCTTTCTTATGTTTATATTTCACGCCTTGGCCGTGTGCGGCATGGCGTTTTTCACGATCCGTCCGTCCTGAACCACCAGCTTGACATGGTCGCTGCGGCGCAGGACCCGGATGTCCTCGTCCGGTCTTCCCTCTACCAGCAGCACATCCGCCAGCTTGCCGGTTTCCAGCGTTCCCAGCTGATCCTCCATCTGCAGCAGCCGTGCGTTGACCTTGGTGGCCATGGTGATGACCTCCATGGGCGTATACCCCGCCACACACAGCCGCTCCAGCTCCAGCGTGGCCTCGCTGTACGGGCATCCGAAGGCAGCGTCTCCCAGAAAGTCGCAGCCGACGCCCACGGTGATATGGGCCTTTCGTGCCATCTCCAGAGAGCGGTAGTGGGCCTCGTAGGATCTCTCCGTCTTTTCCTTCAGGTAGGGCAGCACGCCCTCCTTCCCCTGAAAATACAGCTTCGATGCGTGCATGATGGCCAGCGTCGGGACCAGATAGCAGTCGTTCTTCACCATCAGCTCGATGCACTCCTCATCCAGATAGAAGCCGTGCTCGATGCACTTTACGCCGTTTTTCAGGGCCATCTTGATGCCCCGTGTGGCCTGTGCGTGGGTGGAGACATAGCTGCCCATATTCTCCGCCTCCTCCACCGCCGCCCGGATCTCCTCCTGGCTGAAATGGCTGTGGGGAGTGGCCTTATCTCCCTGAGAGAACACGCCGCCGGTGGTCATGATCTTGATGAGATCCGCTCCGTTGCGGGCGTTGATGCGGCAGGCCCGCCGCACCTCATCCACACCGTTGACGATGAAGGCGGGGCTGTATGCCCGCTGGCTGGCCTCCAACGAGAGTTTCTGATACACGTCGCCATGGCCGCCGATCTGCGAGATGATGCGCCCGGCGCCGAAAATACGGGGGACATCCAGCAGCCCCTCGGCCACAGCCGGCCGCATCAGGAGCACGTCGCTGCCCAGATCCCGGAACGCCGTGTAGCCCTGCTGGCGCAGCTGCGCCATATCCCGCAGCGCACGGGCCATGCTGAGCTGCGGCGTCATGCTGATCCAGTCCACCGCCGTGGCGCTGCCCCAGCCCATGTGGACGTGGGCGTCGATGAGACCCGGCATGATGGTGCCGTCCTCCAGCTCATACACCTCGGCTGTCGGATCGTCCGGCAGTTCACTCTGCCGGCAGACCAGCCGGATCCGGTCGTCCTCCAGCACCACGGCGCCCTTTTCGATGGGTGCGCCGCCGTTGCCGTCCAGCACTCGTCCCTTCAGAACGATCATGATCTTGCTCCTTTCCTATCCGGCCGTTTAACTGCGGCCGGCCATATGTCGTTGATTCTCCGCAATGATGGCCACAAGCTCCCGGTCCGTGGCCACCATGCCCGGATCGTTGAGCCGCCCCACGTTGGCGAAGGTCTGCTCGATGGTATTTCCGATGATGCCCACGCCTGCGGGAACGAAGCAGCCCTCTCTGGCCAAATACGCCGCCTGCACCGCCAGCGAGGCGGCCGTGCTGAGCTTATAGGCACAGGAGATCTTCGCTCCGTCGCAGAACATTCCGCCGATGGTCCCCAGCACCGTCTGCATGGCGTGGACCGCCGTGTCGTAGCTGCCGCCCAGCAGATAGCTGACGGCGGCGGTCATGCCGGTGGCCGCTGCAACGCCGCAGCCGCAAAAGGCGGTCATCCGCTTGATGTGAGCCTTGATGTAGATGGTGATCATGGAGCTGATGGCCAGCGCCGTGGCGGTCTGCTCCTCAGAGGCTCCCAGCGCCTCCGCTGCGGAGAGGACGCCCACAAAGTTCGTGATGCCGTGGTTGCCGCTTCCGGCAATGGCCATGATGGTCACATTCAGGCCGCTCATCCGGGCCTCCCCGGCGGCGGCGGTGTAGGCCTGCGCCTCGGCAGAAACTGCCAGCGGGCCGGTCATCTGACCGGAGATCCGCTGCTTCAGCAGCCTGCCCAGCGGCAGCTCCGGATCCTCCAGATCTCTTCTGACCGCCTCCTGATTCCGCCGGGCATCCTCCAACAAAAACCGGAAGCTTTCCGGCTCCATGGAGAGGATGGTCTCGTACAGCTCCTGTACGCTGTATTCCACCAACGGATAGACCGCCGCTCCATGGGTCCGCCCCTCCACCTGCATCACAGGCGCTCCGTTTCGCAGGATCTCCGTCACGCAGGAGTAGTCCCCCCGGATCACCGCCTGCGCCTCCTCTCCGCCGCCGGAGACGATGGCCCGCACATACAGCGGCTCCGGCGTCTGGCCGTAGGCGACGTGTACCCGCCCGTCGGATACGATGGCCGCCGCCTGCTGCACGATATCACCGGTGACATCGGCCAGAATGGCCAGACCCCGTTCCGGTTCATCCAGCAGCGCACCCAGCGCCGCCGCCAGCTCCAGTCCGATGCGGTTCGTGCCGGGGATGCCCACGCTGACACCGTTTTTGTAGATGTTGGGGCTCACCAGCACGTCGATTTTTTCCGGCCTGCGCCCCAGGGTATGAGCCGCCCCGGCCACCGCCAGGCACACGCTGCCCGGATCGGTACAGCCGGTGGAGGACTCAATCTCAGAGGTCAATATATCCAAAAGCTTCTGCTTGTCAATCATCATCGGGGCCTCCTGCCTTGTCGTTTTCTGTCTTTTCTTGGCGTTCCGTGTAATTTTTCTACATCATAACAGATACAGTGTCCAATGAGAATGCCTCTTTGCGCCCCTTTTTTGTAATAATTGCAGCAATCGCACCCACCACCTCCCCGACTGATCAGGACTTTTTGCACTATCTTACTTTTCTGCACCTACCGTACTGCAAAAAAAAGCAGGGGCTCCGCATACCGCTGCGGAGTCCCTGCTTCCTTCAATGGGTACGAAGCGGACCGCTTTCACTGGGGGAGTGACCAAAGTACTTTTTATACGCACGGCTGAAGTAGTTGGAGTCGCTGTACCCCACAGCCACCGCCGTGTCCGATACGGAGACCTGCTGGCGCAGAAGGCGCTCGGCCCGCCGCATCCGCTCCTCCGTCAGAGCATCCCGGAAGCTCTGGCCCGTCTGCGCCCGGAAAATACGCCCCAGATACGCCGCATTGACGTACTGCTCCTTTGCCACAGTCTCCAGCTTCAGCGGCTCCCGGAACCGCAGCTGGATGGCCGTCAGTGCCGCCTGCACCAGAGGATGCTCCGAATCCCGCACCAGAACCAGCTGGCAGCGCACATCCTCGCAGACGGTCTGTATCCTCCGGCACAGCTGCTCCACCGTGAAAATCCCCTCCGTGGTCAGCCGCTCCGGCGGTGGGAGGGCCGACTCGGCGCACAGCCTTGCGATTCCGGCCCACAGCAGCGTCAGCTGCTCCCGCAGGGCTCCGGCGTCTCCGTTGCAGGCCGCTGTCATGCAACGGCCCATGTGGCGGCAGGCCTCCTCCAGCCCGCCCTCCTCGCTTCGCAGCGCATGGAGCAGCTGTCCCTCCGCCTTCAGGGGGTAAGGCTCCGGCACATCAGAGGCCGTATCCCGGCACACCAGCGTTCCCTCCGGATGGAAAATGCGGCAGTCCGCTGCCCGGCAGGCCGTGCGGTAACTCTCCGCCAGTCCCTGCTCCGACGGACCGCCGATCCCCACGGCGGCGAGACCCTCCAGTCGCTGCCGCCATGCCGCCACCAGCGGCTCCGCCGCCTCCTCCGGCGACTGCCGCGGCGCCGTGCGGCAATAGCCGATGACCCGCCGGCCGTCCTGCTCCGTCCAGCCGGTGCCGTGGAGGGCCAGATTGATCTGCGATATGACCTCCCGGTCGGTCCCGTCCCGCAGGATACCCACCACCGTCATGTTGGGCAGCAGGTTGGGGATCGGCGGCAGCGGCGACGAGATGCCGCAGGCCAGATAGGGCCATACCGCCAGTCCGGTGGCGGCGCTGGCCGGGGACGACAGATGCAGCACATCCCGCACCCGCTGCAGCAGTACCGATGGCCGCACTGGCTTGAGCAGGTAATCCTGCAGATCCATGGACAGCGCCTTGCTGGCAAAGTCAAATTCGTGATAGGCGGTGAGGATGATGATCTTGCAGTCCAGCCGGTTGCTGCGTACAAATTCCGCCACTTCAAAGCCGGAACTGCCCCGCAGCATGATATCCAGCAGGATCAGATCCGGACACAGCTGGCTGATGGCCGCAATGGCGGCGCTGCACGTGGCGGCGCTGCGAATATGCTCCGGCGGCGTCACCGTCTCCAGCAGCTGCGTCAGCTCCTGCCGCTCGGTATATTCATCCTCTACCACAAGAATGTCGATGGCCATTTATGCTTCCTCCTGTTTTTTCAGGGGACACGTCAGAACGATCCGGGTACCGCTGCCCAATGCGCTCTGTATGTCCACCTCCGCCGCCGGCCCGAAAAACAGCTTCAGCCGTTCCGTCACGTTCTGTACGCCGGAGCCTCCGGCCTGATGATCCCGGAGCTTCTCCAGCACCTCCTCCGGGATACCGGCGCCGTTATCGCTGACGGAGATCACCAGCTTTCCGTCCTCTGCGGCGGCCGACACCTTCACGTGCAGCGGGTGTTCATCCTCCCCGGCCCCGTGCAGGATGGCATTTTCCACCAGCGGCTGGATGGTCAGCACCGGGATCATCAACTGCCCGCAGGCGGAAACGTCCCCCACCTCGAAGGAAAAGCCAGGCCCCAACCGCTGGCTCTGCAGGGTCAGATACTGCCGGGCGCACTGCATCTCCTCCGCCAGCGTGCAGATGGAGTCCTTGTAGTAGTACGCCCGCCGCAGCAGATCCGCCAGATCGCAGATGAGATCCGCCGTCTGGGGCGCTCCCTCCCGATAGGCCGTCCTCATCAGCAGATTCAGGGTGTTAAACAGAAAGTGCGGACTGATCTGGGACTGCAAAAACTTAAATTCACTGGCGTGCAGCGTCCGCTCCAGCGCCAGCTTCTTCTCCACCTGACGGGCGTATTCCCGCCGGGTCTCCAGCTCCGCCTCGGAGGTGGCCACATACCCGGCAAAGACCTGCAGCATCTGCATCCTGGCATCCAGCTCTTCCGCAGAGAGCACCCGCAGCGTCCCCGCCAGCGCCACCATTTCGTCGTAATCCAGTTCCAGCTCCTGACAGTGCCGGCGCAGTGTGCTGTAAAACGCCTCCTCGGTATCCCGTGTGAGGAACTGCCCGTATGTCAGGCTGAGCCCTCTGGCCTCCGGCAGCGGCACCGGCACGGAGATCACGCTGATGCCCATGTGACACTGGGACACCGTACACCGCTGCTCGGCGTCCAGCCCGAAGCTGTGGTTGCAGGCCAGACAGTGCTGAGCGCCCTTTTCGCTGCTGATGACCCTGCGGCAGAAGCCGGTAAACACGTCCAGCCGCAGCGGCCCCTGATAGTGTCCCTCCTGATCGATAAAGGACACGCTCTGCCCCGTCACATTGGAAAATGTGCGGTCCATCTGCTGTAATAACTGATTCAGCGCATGGCCTGTTACCGCCATTTTGCTCCCTCCTCCATCATCGGCTCCCAGACCCTACCCGGAAGCGCTTTCCAAAAGGGGACTTGCCAAAACAAATGGCCTATGCTATAATCGTCCCCGACATTTGGCAGTCATCGCTGCTGTACACCAGAAAGGAGATCCTCCCATGAAAAAAGCTATTTCCACCAACGGCGCTCCTGCCGCCATCGGCCCCTATTCTCAGGCCATCGACTGCGGCGAATTTGTATTCACCAGTGGCCAGCTCGGTCTGGACCCCGCCACCGGTAAATTGGCAGACGGCGGCGTACAGGCTCAGGCCACGCAGGCTATGAAAAATATCCAGGCGGTTCTGACCGCAGCCGGACTGACTCTGGATAACGTGGTCAAAACCACCGTTCTCCTCACGAATATCGCTGATTTCGCCGCCGTTAACGAGGTCTACGCCTCCTTCTTTGAGGGAACTACCTACCCCGCACGCTGCGCCTATCAGGTGAGCGCACTGCCCGCCGGGGGGCTGGTGGAAATCGAGACCATCTGCCAGAAGTGATCGCAGTACTTGCCTGCATTATACCCTCATTCCGGCTTTTCTGTCAACGAAAAGCTCCGGTCGGGCCGCTCATCTGACCCGGCTGCGGCCCTGCGTGCAAAGCCGTGTCCGCCCTGCTGGCCTCTGGAAAACATTGGATAAATCGGCTGCATCGTTCCGGGAATTTTCCGAGCTTTTCCGGATATATTTGGCCCCCGGTCATGCCGGGGGCCTTTTCTTATCTACACAGCCATGCACAAGAGGGACGGTCCTTACGGACCGTCCCTCTTGCTTACAGGAAAGATATCGAGAGATATCGGGAAAAGCGGGATATCAGTTTTCCTTCTTGCGCCGCAGCATCAGACCGGCACCCAGAGCGCACACCAGCATACCGCTCACCCACAGCATCAGCTGACTCTCATCGCCGGTGGCGGGGGTATCGGGCGTGGTAGGCTTCTCCGGCTGCTGGGGCTTGCCGGGCTCCACGGGAGTGGTAGGCTCCTCAGCGCCGCAGCGGCTGCACTTGCCATCCTTGTAGTCGTGGCCCAGAGCGGGAATCACCTCGCCCTGCTTCACGACAGTCTGGCAGACCTTGCAGACCTCGTCGCCGGTGTAGCCGTCCTCGGTGCAGGTGGCATCCTTGGCACCCACCAGCTCCGTGTCGTGGCCGGTGGCGGGGATGACCTCGGTCTTGGTGTCGGTGTACTCCTTGCCCTCGAAGGTGACCTTGGCGGTGTAGGTCCGCACGCCGTCGGCCTTGCAGGTGGCCTCGGTGGTCACCTCGTTGGTGACGGTTGCGTTCACCGTCTCCACATGGGAAGTATCATTAGCGCAGGTAAAGGTGGCAGAAGCGGTGAAATCATCGTTCCACTTCCACACCGGCTCACCGTAAGCATGGCCGGTGGCGGGGATAGTCAGCTTCTCCAGCGTCGTCTCGGTCTTGCCCTCGGCATCGCTGAACAGCTTGCCGCAAACCTCACACTTCCAGTGGGCCCTCACACCGGCGGTCTCGCAGGTGGCAGGCACCTCTGCCACAGCGGTCAGGGTGTGGCCCTTGGCGGGGACAGGCTCCGTCTTGGTATCGGTGTACTCCTTGCCCTCAAAGGTGACCTTAGCGGTGTAGGTGCGGGTGCCGCCAACCTCGCAGCTACCCTCCGTAACCTCGCTGGTCACAGTGGCATCGACCTTCTCCACATGGGAATCATCATTGCCGCAAGTAAAGGTGGCAGAAGCGGTGAAGTCGTCGTTCCACTTCCACACCGGGGCGCCGTAGGCGTGGCCGGTGGCGGGGATGGTCAGCTTCTCCAACGTTGTCTCGGTCTTGCCCTCGGCATCGCTGAACAGCTTTCCGCAAACCTCACACTTCCAGTGAGCGGAGGTGCCGGCGGTCTCGCAGGTGGCAGGCACCTTCGCCACGGCGGTCAGGGTATGACCGGCGGCGGGAATGACCTCGGTCTTGCTGGAGGTATACTCCTTATCCTCGAAGGTGACCTTAGCGGTATAGGTGCGGACGCCGGTGGTCTCGCAAGCGGCGGGCGTGGTGACAGCGCTGGTCACCTCTGCCGTGACGTTTTCCACATGGGTGGCGTCGTTGGCGCAGGTGAAGGTGGCGGTGGCCTCGAAACCATCCGTCCAGCTCCACACAGGCTCACCGTAGGCGTGGCCGGTGGCCGCAATGGTCTCGGTCTTGGTGTCGCTGCACGTGGTGCAGGTGTAGGTCATGACGCCATTCTCGGTGCAGGTAGCCGCCGTGGTGACCTGACCGTCATCCCACGTGTGCTGGCCACTCTCCGTGGGGCAGGCCACGTAGTACATCCGCACTACATCGCCGTCCTTCAGCTGGTAAGTCCCCAGTGTGGCATAGATGGGCTGGCCGTTGTCGTAGCGCTCAATGGGCATCTCCCCATTGACGGTGAACATCCAGCCGGACCAACTGCCGAAGGCGCTGTCGCCGCCGGTAAGGCTCACGCTGTTGGGATCGGTGATACCGGAGAGATAGGTGCTGCTGCCGGTGTAGGTATACTGGTTCTCCGTCAGAGCCGCCATCACGGCATCCGCTGCCGTGCGGTGATCTCCGGTGGAGCAGGTGTAGGTGGCGCCCTCCAGATCGGTGAAGTCCTCCTTGAAGGTGCTTCCCTCCACATTCACGGTAACGGTCAGGGGCTGCAAATTGGGATCCTCGATGCCCTCGGTGCCGATGACGGTGACGGTGGTGGAAATGGGCTGCTTGTAGAACTGGGCAAACTGCTCATAGTCGGCATTGCCCTGGAACTTCTCGTAGTATTTGGCGTACTGGGTGTAGGTCAGAAGACTGTCCACGGTGATGCGGGTGTTGTACTTGGGCTGGGTCACCCGCAGCGTCTCGTGGGCCACCACAGCGCTGTTGCTGGAGCGGAAGCAGCGGTACTGCTGAGCTTCGTACCAGCCGGGAATTTCGTCCGCCTTGACGCCCACGGCATTGTAGCTGTCCATGTTGCGGATGAACTTATAGCCGGTGGTGGCGGGGACGATCTCGATGAAGGAGCGCATATCGCCGGTGACGTGGTCACGGTCGGCGTTGGCCTTGCGGATGCCCTCCCAGTACACATCCTCGGTGCATACCAGCTTCATGAAGGCGGCGGCAGTGTCCAGTTCCTCCTGGGTCAGAGGCTGAACGGTGAGGGTGATATCCTTGCTGGCCAGCACCGGCATGGAGGCGTAATCCGTACCCTCGCCGCTGGGGCGGGAGAGGATCTTCATGGTGATGGTGACGGTCTTGGCCTCCTGACCGGGCAGGGGGCGATAGGTCAGCATCCGGGCCACATTGGCCATGTTGGGGCCGGCGGACACCACCACATCGGCGTCGCTGGTATACAGCAGGATGGGGGTGTACTTGCCGTCGAACTCCTGCTGATAGTCTCTGGCGGAAATGACACTGAGCTGCTTAGTGGTGGGCAGCTGGATGTCGCAGACCACATTTGCGGTGTCGAGCTTGGAATCGTCACGGGGATCCTTCAGGCCGATCTCACGCACCGCCGCCTCCAGCAGCGCCTGATAGTCCATGGCGGGAGGCGTATTGTCACTCTTGACCACCACGGTATAGACCTTGTTCAGGTTCAGATCCTCCCGGCCGTTATAGACCAGCTTCAGGGTCAGGGTCACGCTGGTGTCCTTCTTGGGCTGGGCCACCGTGACCGTATAAGGGGCAAAGTAGGGGTAAGAGACCTCCTTGAAGGAGATCACGCCGGTGTTGCTGGAGGTCCACGTGGCAGTGGTCCACAGTTCCTGATCCGTACCGCTGCTGTAGTCCACCTTGCTCTCGTCCACGCCGGCCTTCAGGGGATATTTGGGCAGGCTGGTGAGGTCGGAGGCACTCTCCACCGTCTCAGGCACGCTGATGCGAGCCGCCACGGTACGCAGAGCCTCCATGGCCTTTTCCTCGTCCAGAGGAATGCTGAACAGGCACCCGGTGGACTCCTTGGTGTAGGTATTGCAGGTCAGCACCAGCGTAGGCCGCACGGTGCCGGAAGCCGCCGCGGTGCTGCCGTTTTCGTTCCACTTATACTGGATGGTGCCGTCGGCCGTGATGCCCACGTGGTTATAGCTGCTGTAAGACGCCTCCTTCATGCTGACGGTGACATCCGTGATCCCGGCAGCCTCCAGCTTGGCCCGGAGCATGGTCAGTGCATTGGTGTCCTTGCCGTAGGTGACGTTGTAGGTACCGCCAATGGCCTTCTCGGCGGCCTCCAGCTTGGCCTCGGCCTCCGACTGCTCCGGAGACTTGCTCTCCGTCCAGACGGCATAGAGGTTGTATGTCTCGCCGTCCTCGCTGCCGTCGTCCCAAGAGTCACCCTCCTCGAAGGGGCGGTTGATGGTGGCGCCGTCGGCATACTTGACGGTGCTGCCGTAGCTGCTCTCCGCCCAACCGGCGAAGGTATAGCCCTCCCGACTGTAGCCGCAGGGCGTCAGCTGCACATCCTGGCCGAAGGGTGCCGTCTGGTCGGCCATGGTGCCGGTGGTGGTGTTCTTGTCGCTGTACTTGACGTTATACTTGATGATGTACTGATAGTCACGCCACTTGGCGATGAGAGTCACCTCGTCGCCGCTGAACACGGTGTCCTTGGTGACGGCCTCACCGAAGGAGCCGTCGGCATTCTTGATGTACCAGCCGTCCAGCGCCTTGTTGGCGGGATAGTAGTAGCTGCTCAGAGAGGGCAGGCTGGAGAATACCTTATCCGGCGTCACGGTCTTGTCCTTCAGCGTGTTCTTATAGCCGTTGCCGTCGAAGTGGACGGTGATGCCCTTGGTCCAGTGGGCGTACAGATGGAAGCCGTTTTCGGCGTCCTCGGCGGTGAACTTGTAGGACGGACCCACCGCATTGCCGCCCTCCGCCGCATCGAACCAGCCGTCAAAGATATAGCCGGTGCGGACGGGGTCCTCAATGGCGTCAAACTTGGTGCCGCCGCCCTCCTTAAGGATGTAGTTGTAGTTGCTGCCCACGATGCAGGTGCGGGTGCCGTTCTCTGCACCGTCATAGTTCGGGTGCAGGGTCACATTCACCGGCAGGCCGTACCAAGCGGCGTAGAGCGTGACCGTCTCCCCCTGCTTGGTGGTCAGGTTCTTCACCGGCTTCTCGTCGGCATAGCTGCCGCTGGAGGCGCCGGAGGATGCGCTCCAGCCGTTGAAGTAGTAGCCGGGGCGGGTAAAGGTGTTCTTGGGCAGCGTGACCTCCTGATCATAGGTAGCGGGGATGGAGTCCATGGCTCCCTGGCCGCCCTCACCGCCGCTGAAGGCGATGGTGTAGGTAATGGGGCTCCACTGAGCGGTGTAGATGACGTCGCCGGAGATCACCGTCTCCGCCGTCAGCTTCTCCTCGCCGTTGAACCAGCCCTCGAAGGTATAGCCCTTCTTGGTGGGGTCTGCGGGAATACGGCTGCCGATGGCGCTGTTCTGGGGGACCAGAACGGTGGTGTCGGTGTCGCCGTTGCGGAGCGTGACGGTGTAAGCGTCCGACCACACGGCGTACAGCTCCAGATCCGTCTCCGTGGTGATGGCGGCACCGTCGGCATAGACCACAGCCCCGTCGGCGGAGGTGGCCCAACCGGCGAAGATCTTTCCCTCGCAGGTGAAGGGATTGGCCTTCAGGGTACCCTTGCCGCCGAAGATCTTCTGCGTGGCGGTGTCCTCCGTGCCGTTGTTGGCGTGGAAGGTCACCACCAGCGCCTCACCGGCGGAGAAGTTCCGCAGATAGACGCAGTCGTCAAACTTGTCGCCCGAGCCGTCCTTCTCATACCGCACGGTCAGCTTTTCGCCCCGCTTGGCGTCCAGCTCCAGACCCTTCCAGTTCTGGTCGCCGCTCTCGCCGTCGACGAGGGTGGTGCTGCCCAGTGTGATGGTACACTTGTCGTACTTGGCCTCGGAGGAGACCTTATACTCGAAGGTCAGGTGGGTATCTTCTGTAAAGGTCAGGGTCAGGGTGCTGGAGGAGCGGTTCTTTCCGGCATTGCCGGACATGAGGACCTCCTCGCCGTCCTTGGTACTGACCTTCCATGCGGTGGTGCCGGCGCCGGGATCAGCGGCGATGGGGAGCCCGTCGAAATAGTCGTCAACGGACTTCTTGGCCGCAAAGACCGACGTGGGGATCAGGCTCACCAGCATGATCACCGTCAGCACCATGGAGAGCAGTCTCTTTTTCATGTTGCTTTCTTCCTTTCTCTGATACTCTCGTTGTCTCCCGCACGGAGACATTTCCGCCGCCGGAGGAGAAAATCGGAAGGAACGGATGCAAAAAAGCGGGTCCGCACCGGCATACCGATGCGGACCCGCTTTGTTTCCAAGCGGCCCGGCGGATGTCCCAGTGTCGGCAGGCATCCGATCCAGCGGCCGGCGTATCTGACTTATCCGGCTCGGCCGGCTTCACAGTGACCCACTCGCAGGGCTTTGCACCCTATTCCGCCTGCCCCGCAGCATGGGGCAGACCGCTCGATCTTCTATTCTCTTTTCGGCGGGGTTCGTCCCCGTTCAGGATGTTTCGACGTTTATCAGTATACCACAAGCCTTCCCCCATTGCAAGGGAGACTTTGCCTCCCCCCCAGAGTGTATTTTACCCCGCCCCACGCAAAAGCTCCCTGCGCCGGAGCCTTCCCCCCAGCGCAGGGAGCCTTCTTCACTTTTGCCCGGATACTTCCCGGCTTACTTGTTCACGCAGTACTCGCTGTTGGCAAGGCGCATTCTGTACCCCTCCACCGGCGCATCATAGCTGGAATTGCCATAGGAGACATAATAATCTCCGTAAGCGCACCAATAATAGCCGCGCTCGTCCAGATACTTACCGTCGATGGCCTTGGTCATATCGGTGCCGCTGGGCTGATCGTTGCTCTTCAAAGTCGCCGTACCCTTCACATCCACGTAGGTACTGCTCGGATCAAAATCCACCGTGATGTTCTCCACCGTGCAGTTCTCCACGCGGGCGTTGTCCACGCCGTTGCCACGCTGGATCATGCCGGCCAGACCGCCCATGTCATAGGCGGCGTGGATGGTGTTGTTCTTGGAAACGCAGTCCTTGAAGGTGACCTTCACGCCGGGATCGGCGCCCATGCCCAGCAGGATGCCGATCTTGCCGTAGCCCCAAATGGAGCTGTTGGTGACGCTGACATTCTCGAACAGAGTCGTGCCATAGGTATAACCCAGCACGATACCGCCCACGTTGCCCGCAAACTGCGGTTTTGCATAATTCACAAAGAACACATCCGCTCCATCAAAGGCGATATCCTTAACAGTGACTGCACCGTTGATATCACCGATGAAGCCTACACCGTAAACGCTGCTATTCGTGCAGCCACGTACCTTCATATTCCGGATGGTGTGGCCGTTGCCGTTCACGACAATACCGGAAAGCCGCTTATAGCCGTTAATGGGCTTCCACAGGTACTCACCCAGATCTACATCATTGGCGAGATCCAGGGTATAACCGCTGTAATTCTTACCGTCGTCCGTGACTTCCTTGGCAAACAGGGCCAGCTCCTCGGCAGAGGACACCGTCACCACCTTGTTGGCGGTATCCACCGGCGTGGCATAGCCGTCCGCCGCATGGTCAGTCCAGTAATCTCTGGCAAACACAGCGGTGAAGGGAGAGAAGTGGCTGACCTTCATGGTGACATAGCCGGTGGCGGCGTCGTACACATAGTGATCCGCCGCATCCGTTAGGGTCCCAATGTCGTTTGTCATTTTCTCGCCATCATGATAGAGCTTCAGAGCGGTACGGTTCTTGCCGACGTTCATCTCCACCGTCATCAGCGTACCATTCGTGCTGACAGCGTTGCCGTTCTGGTCCTTCATCGTGACCTCATAGCTCTGGCTGCTCTCGGTGCTTGCAACCTGCACCCCAGCGGGCGCGGCGCTCTTCACCACCTCCAGCTTCAGGGACTGCACGCCCTCATCCAGAGCGCCCGCAGGCACCGTTACCTGAATGGTGTGATCCTCTTCCTTGTCCTTCAGCACGGTGTCGCCATTGGTGTTCACATTGGCCACGGCCACCACCGGATACTCCGCACCCGCATCATAGTCCTTGTCGAAGCTGTCGCTCTCCACGGTGTCCTGCGTGGCCACCACGGTGATGGCGATGCCGTCGATGGACTCGTTCATGTACTCATTGCCGGCGGACTCCTTCATGTGGCCCTTGATGGTGAAGGCATTGCTCTCGCCGGCCGCCAGATGCTGCTCAGCGCCCATCGCCACATCGCCGATGGTCCACTCGATGGCCTCGTTCAGCTTGGCGCTGCCCTGAATACCGGTGATGATCACCTTGTACTTCAGGGCCAGATTGCCGTTGTTGACCACACGCAGCTCCGGCAGGGTATAGGTGCAGCCCGGCTCCCACAGGATGGCCTCGCCCTTGGCATCAGCAGCCTTGACGAAGTCCAGCGTCTTGCCCTCGGCGGAGACCCAGTTGCCGCTGGCATCCTTCATCTCCAGAGCAACATCCAGCTTACCGGCCTGAATTTTGTTGACGCCGGTAGATGCGGTGTCGGTGAACCATGCGAAGGTAGCGCCTACCAGCATAGCCATGCACAGAACCATGGCCATGACGCTGCCCAGCAAGGCCCGTTTGGTACTCTTGCGGTTTGTCATCGTATCTTCCTCCTATTTTTTGCGTGTGCGGCGACGAGACTTTCGCATGGGGAGTACGGATCCTCACGTCGGGGCTGCGCCCCTCCTCAGAACGCCACTCCCTTTGGAACCCCCCTTATCGTTTCAGAGAAACGATAGCCGCCCATGGGCGGTTCGGCGTACACATGAATGTGCATATCATAGCACCGCAGCCGAAAAAGCATAAGGCCTTTTTTCACAGATTTTCGTCATTTTCTTCAAAAAAGCGCCCCAGACAGCAAAAAACACCGCAGGGTGGGGAAATTCCCCGTCCTGCGGTGTTTTATATGGCACCCCCGGCCAGATTCTAACTGGCGGCCTACCGCTTAGGAGGCGGTCGCTCTATACAGCTGAGCTACGGAGGCGGATACCCCGTTATTTTACCCCATAAGCAAGGCGCTGTCAATGCCTCACTCCGTCCGGAATACCTTCTCGAACTCCTCTGCCGTCATGGTCTCGTTGGCCAACAGATACTCCGCCACCTCCACCAGCTGGGGCCGGTACTGCTCCAGAATGGCGGTGCAGCGGGCGTAGGCGTCGTCCATGATGCGGCGGATCTCGCCGTCCATCTCCGCCGCCGTTTTCTCGGAGTAGGGCCGGGTCTGGGCCATGGACTTGCCGATGAACACCTCGTCGTGTCCGGCGTCGAAGGCCACGTTGCCCAGCTGCTCCGACATTCCGTAGGTGCCCACCATCTTCCGGGCCAGCTGCGTGGCACGGCTGATGTCGTTGGAGGCCCCGGTGGAGATATCCCCCAGCACCAGCTGCTCCGCCGCCCGGCCGCCCAGCAACCCGGCGATGCGGTCCAGCATATAGCTGCGGGAGAGGTACGACCGATCCTCGTCCGGCAGATAGATGGTCATGCCGCCCGCCTCGCCCCGGGGAACGATGGTGATCTGATGCACCGGGTCCAGATCGGGCAGTGCGTGCATCACCACGGCGTGTCCCGCCTCGTGATAGGCTGTCAGCCGCCGCTCCCTCTCCGGGATGACCCGGCTGTGCTTCTCCGGCCCGGCGATGACCTTGATGATGGACTCCTGCAGATCCTTCATGGTGATGAAGGACTCGCTGCGCCGTCCCGCCAGCAGGGCCGCCTCGTTGAGGAGGTTCTCCAGATCGGCGCCGGTAAAGCCTGCGGTGCCACGGGCGATCTGCTTCAGATCCACGTCCTCCGCCAGAGGCTTGTTCTTGGCGTGTACCTGCAAGATCTCCTCCCGGCCCTTGATATCCGGCAGCCCCACATAGACCTGCCGGTCGAACCGTCCCGGACGCAGCAGCGCCGGGTCCAGAATATCCACACGGTTGGTGGCAGCCAGCACCACCACCCCCTCGTTGGAGCCGAAGCCGTCCATTTCCACCAGCAGCTGGTTCAGGGTCTGCTCCCGCTCGTCGTGTCCGCCGCCCAGACCGCTGCCACGCTGGCGGCCCACGGCGTCGATCTCGTCGATGAAGATGATGGCCGGGGCGCTCTTCTTGGCCTGCTGGAACAGATCCCGCACACGGGAGGCGCCTACGCCCACATACATCTCCACAAAGTCCGAGCCGGAGATGGACAGAAACTGTACTCCCGCCTCACCGGCCACCGCCTTGGCCAGCAGCGTCTTACCGGTACCCGGAGGGCCTACCAGCAGCACACCCTTGGGGATATGCGCCCCCAGATCCAGATACTTCTGGGGCTCCCGGAGAAACTCCACGATCTCCCGCAGCTCCTCCTTCTCCTCGTCGGCCCCGGCCACATCCTGAAACGTGACCTTTTTCTCTCCCGGCGTACTGACCTTGGCCTCTCCAAACCGGGACAGCTTGTCCTGCGCCCCGGCTCCGCCGCCGGCCATGCGGTTCATGAGATTCATCAGCAAAATGAAGCCCAAAAACGCCAGTACATACGGCAGCAGCAGCTGCAGCCAGTTGGTGGAATGGTCTGCGTGATAGTTATAGGCGGTGATAATACCACTGTCATACTGCTTCTGCACCAGCTCGTTGAGATCCTGATAGAACAGGTCGAAGTCGTACAGGTCGGAGGTAACGGTGCTGCCCCCCTTCAGCTTGGCCGTGATCCGGGTGTCGCTGATGGAGAACTCCTGCACCTTCTCCTCTAAAAAGTATTGCCGCAGCTCAGAGTAGGGGATGTCCCCGGCGGTCCGCATGGTGGACACCACATAGGCCACCGCGCATACCGCCAAAATCACCATCAAAATGGTGCCGAAACCGATCTTTCTTCGTTCTGCCAAATGCTTTCCTCCTCTCAGCCGATGGCCCGCACGCCCTGCCAGCTGCTGCCCCCGGTCAGGGAAATGGCCAGCAGCACACGGGCCTTCACATTGCCCACCGGGATATAGCTCTCCTCCCAGTACCGGGCATCATTCGAGCCGGAGCGGTTATCGCCCAAGAAGAACAGGCACCCCTCCGGCACGGTGAAGGAGGACTGGTCGGGGCTGATGGTACCGCCCTGCTGATCCAGATACTCCTCCTCCAGCCGCTGGCCGTTGATGTAGACATAGCCGCCAGAGAAGGACACCGTGTCCCCCGGCAGGCCGATGACCCGCTTTACCAGCAGCTTATCCAACTCGTCGCTCCAGAAAGTGACGATGTTCCCCCGCTCCGGCACCGGGTCGCCCATCACATAGGGCAGCTGCCACGAGATCAGCAGCGTCTTTTTGGGGATGGTGGTCTCCATGGAGCCGGAGGGTACCCAACTCAGCTGCAAAATTACCCGGAACACCAGCACCACCACCACCGCCGTGACGATGAGATAGCCGAAATCCGACCAAAAGGCGGCAAAGCCGCTCTTTTTCTTCTTGACCGCCGCCCCGCCGGAGCCGCTTCCCTCACCGGGCCCGGCCATCGCATCGGAGTCCACCGCACCGGCTGCATAGTCGGCGCTCGCCCCATCGGCAGAACCGCTCATGCTGTCAAAGTCCGCCGCCGGTGCCGCTTTACCTCCGGCCACCGAAGCGGCTCTCCGGCCGGCCGAGACGGACTCGCCGTCTCCCGGCGTTATCGGAGCAGTCTCCTCCGAGGTCATCTCCCACGGATCCCGCTCCCGGCGGGCCTTATCCTCCACCTGCCGGACAGACTGCTCCCTCGGCTCTGCCTGAGCCGCCTCTGCCGACGTGGCCTCTACCGGAGATACCTTCTCCTCCGGGGTCATCTCCCACGGGTCCCGCCCCCGGCGGGCTTTATCCTCCGCCTGCCGGGTACGGCTGCCCCGGCGTTCCGGCTCCTGCCTGGGGGTCGCACCGGCCAGCCGCCGGCCCTGATAACCCCGCTTCCGTTCCTCCACAGACCATTCCTCCTTCCGACCGCCGGCCCTCTGCCGGCACAGCGCCGCTTCTCCTGCGCTGTCGCTTACTTACTGTATACCTCCGGCTTCAGCACGCCGATGTAGGGCATATTGCGATACTGCTGGCAGTAGTCCAGCCCGAAGCCCACCACGAACTCGTCCGGCACCTCAAAGCCCGCCAGATCGGGGTAAATGGGCTTTTCCCGGCGGGAGGGCTTGTCCAGCAGGGTGACGATGGTGATGCTATTGGCTCCCTTGGCCAGCATATAGTCCTTCAAAAAGTACAGGGTATTGCCGGAGTCCAGAATATCCTCCACCACGATGATGTCCCGGCCGGAGATATCCCGCTGCAGATCACGGGTGATCTGCACCACGCCGGAGGACTTGGTGGCGTTCTGATAGGAGGACAGGCCGATGAACTCCACCTCGCTCTTGCACTGGGTGGCCCGCACCAGATCCGCCATAAACAGGAAGCACCCGTTCAGAACCCCCACAAACAGCGGATTCCTGTCGTGGAACTTATCGTAGAGCTGATCGCCCATCTCCTGAATGCGGTCATGGATCTCCTGCTCACTGAACAGGACCTTCAGGATGTCCTGATCCATATTGTTCTTAGCCATTACTTTCTTCCTCCTGATCTTTCTCGATCATCAAAATATTTATATTGCTGCCGTCTTTTTCCGGCAAAAATCTCTGATCCGTTCCCACGCCGTATACGGCGGCGGGTTCTCCGTTTATACACACCACCGGGGTGGTTCTCCGTCGCCGGGGCGGCATCCCCCGCTCCGTCAGCAGACGTTTGACGCTGCGGCAGCCTCTGGCCCCCGGCAGGGTCAGACCGTCTCCCCTTTGCGGACAGCGGAGTGTCCATTCGGACATTTTCCCACCGTCCGAAAGCGTCAGGATATGGTCCGAAAACCGGCCCGTTTTGGACAGCCCTTCTCCGTCAGGGGGCGGGGTATTTTTTTCGCTTCTCCACACCCGGACGAGATAGTCTCCCCAGACCTGCTCCCCCTCCGACAGGGTCAGGGGCGGGGGCGAGGGTGGGGTCATCTCCAGATGCAGCACATCCTTCTCCCGCCATGCCGTGACGCCCTCCGGCAGATCCAGCATCCCGCCCTCCCGGAGGGACAGCAGGGCCTCTATGTGGGCGGCGGATACATCCTTCTTCCCCACGGGGAGCCGCTCCAGCAGCAGCCGGAGCATCCGGGGCCGCAGCTCCTCCGGTGCCGATCGCAGCACGGCTTCAGACACCGATACGGCGGTGGGTGCCGATGTGAAATCAGGCGAAATATCGCCCGTTTTTCCGTCCTCCAAGGGCCGGTTGGGAGAAACCGTCCTCTCCGGCAATGTGCCGGGAAATGTCGCAGTATCCGGTACAGCGTGGGCTGCATCGCCGAAAGTCTCTGGGCCTCCCGACTTTCGGATTGACGGGCAATCGGATACGGCTGTCTCCAGATAGGAGCGGGCCAGCCGATCCAGAAAAACATTCTCCCGCCGCAGGATGGCGGCAGCCCGCGCGATGCTCCGCTCTGGGGCAGGGTGGAGCGTCACCAGCAGAGGCCACACCTCCTGTCGCAGGCGGTTGCGGGTGAAGTCCATGCTGTCGTTAGTCTCGTCCTCCACATGGCCCAGACCGTGGGCCGTGAGATATGCCTCGATCTCCTGCCGAGGGGTCTGGAGCAGGGGGCGGATCAGCCGTCCCCGCACCGGGGGAATGCCCGCCAGCCCCTCCGGGCCGGTGCCACGCAGCAGGTTCAGCACCACCGTCTCCGCCTGATCCGACAGGTGGTGGGCGGTGGCGATGCGGGAGGCTCCGATGGCGTCGGCCGTGCGCTCCAGAAAGTCGTAGCGCAGGCGGCGGCCTGCCTCCTCCACGCCCCAGCCCTCCTGCCGGGCGATGGCCCGGACGTCGCCCCGCTCCACATAGAGCGGCACGCTCAGCTCCCGGCAGAGCCCGGCCACGAAAGCCTCGTCCCGTCCCGCCGTGGGGCGCATCAGATGGTTATAGTGGGCGGCGGCCACGGCAAAGCCCCGGCGGCGACCCAGCGACGCCAGATAGTGCAGCAGGCACACGGAGTCCCGGCCCCCGGACACGGCGCACAGCACCGTCTCCCCGGCGGCGGGCAGCATCCCCTGCTGCTGCATCCACGGCATCAGATCCATGACTCGTTACTCCTCGTCGTAGCGGTTTTCCAAGGTGCCGAAGGTGGTATACTCCGGCATCCAGCGCAGCTCCACCTTGCCGGTCTCGCCGTGGCGGTTCTTGGCCACGATGCACTCGGCGATGTTGCGCTTTTCCGAATCCTCTTTATAGTAATCGTCACGATACAGGAACATGACGATATCGGCATCCTGCTCAATGGCGCCGGACTCACGCAGGTCCGACAGCATGGGGCGCTTGTCCTCACGCTTTTCGTTGGCACGGGACAGCTGGGACAGGCACAGCACCGGCACCTGCAGCTCCTTGGCCATGATCTTCAGCATACGGCTGATGTCCGACACCGCCTGTTGGCGGTTCTCGCCGCTATACCCCTTTCCGCCGGCGGAGGTCATCAGCTGGAGGTAGTCAATGACCACCAGCCCCAAGTTGTCGATGCGGCGGCACTTGGCGTTCATGTCCGCCACCGTCAGCAGGGGATTATCGTCGATGCGGATATCCAGACGGCTCAGGGAGGAGGCGCCCTCAGCGATCTTCACCCAGTCGCTCTCCCGGAGGTCGCCACTGATGAGGCGGGTATTTTCGATAAGGCCCTCGCTGGCCAGCAGGCGGGTCACCAGCTGGTCACGGGACATCTCCAGCGAGAAGACGGCCACCGTCTGGCCGGACTCCTTGGCGGCGTTCAGGGCCACGTTCAGAGCCATACTGGTCTTGCCCATGCCGGGACGGGCGGCCAGCAGCAGCAGGTCCGACTTGTTCAAGCCGTTGATCTTACCGTCCACCGCCGAAAAGCCGGTGGACAGACCCGGCAGGGTCTTGCCCCCCTGAGCGCTGAGCTCCGCCAGATGCTCCATGACCTCCTGCAGCACCACCTGAATGGTGGCCATGCTCTGGGCGCTGCGGCCCCGGCGGATGGCGTAGATCTTCTGCTCCGCCGCCTCCAGCACGTCGCCGGGGGCGCCGGTCCCCTCCTGTACCATGGCGGTGATCTCCGCCGCCGCTGCGGCCACCGACCGCAGCAGAGCCTTCTCACGCACCAGACGCACATACTCCAACACATTGGCGGAAGTGGGTGTCACCTCCATCAGCTGGGCCAGATACGCCCGTGTGCCATCGTTGGCGAGGCCCGCCTTCTCCAGCTCCCCGGCCACGGTAAGTCCGTCGATGGGGCGGGAGTAGACGAACATGGTGTAGATGGTTTCGAAGATCTCCCGGTTCTGGCGGAGGTAGAAATCGTCCGGCTGAAGCTGGTCCATCACGTCCTTGACGCAGGCGGCGTCAATGAGCATGGAGCCCAGCACGGCCTGCTCTGCCTCTGTGGAGTGCGGCATTTGCCGCAGAAGCAATTCATCCATGAGGGAACTCCTTTCGGGGATTTTTCTGAAGGGGGCTTTTCTTTTTGCCTCCGGCGGGGGCTTTTTGTTTGCCTCCGGCGGGTAACTTTCTTTCAGTAGCGAAAGAAAGTACCCAAAGAACGCCAGCAGAAACCCATGGTTTCTGCACTTCCTTTGTCGTGTGTAAGAGCTGCTTCCTAAATCCTGCCGAAGCAGGGAATTGGTCTACTTCTACTCACGCTACCGCTTTATTGGGTGGTTGAAGAAGATTGCTGTTCTAATGTGGGGAGCGGATTGCCACGGGTGCTTCGCACCCTCGCAATGACAGGCGGGGCGGCGCTTCGGCGGTTTTCTCGGAATGACAGGCTATATTTATAAAGATAGCCTTCAGCGGTCCATGATACTCTTCACTTCTATTGCCTCCGGCGGGGGCTTTTTGTCAACAGCGACAAAAAGTATGCAAAAACGTCGTTTGAAACCGATGGTTTCAAAGCCTCCTTGACTCTCAAGAGCCTTGCTTGTTACGGGACGTAAAGGGAATCGCCTCAGCAACAGACCCGCTGCCGCTCCCGCTCAGGTGAAGGGGCGTGTGGGTCTACCGCCGTGGAGGACGGATTGCCACGGGTGCTTCGCACCCTCGCAATGACACCTCAAGAAGGCAGAATGTGATTGGGGCCGTCGGAGACAGGGAAGAGCTGCTGCCGGGAAAAGTTACCTGCCGGGGGGCAAAAGGAAAATCGTCTTAGTCTCTGCTTCGTACTCACAAGGCTTCAAGAAGCCTTACTTCTCCTCGCAGACCAGCACATAGACGGTGCCGGTGATCTCGAAACCCAGCTTGGCCTTGACCTCGAAGCTGCCGAAGGTCTTGATGGGCTCCGCCAGCACCAGCTTCTTGCTGTCCAGCTCCATATCGTGCTGGGCCTTCAGCTGCTCGGAAATCTCCTTGGCGGTGACGGCACCGAAGAGCTTGCCGCCGGCGCCGCCCTTGGCGGCGATCTTCACCTGGCAGCCCTTCAGCTTCCCGGCAAGCTCCTGTGCGGCGGCCTTGGCCTCTGCGTCGGCCTTGGCCTTGGCCTTGGCCTGCAGCTTCATGGTGTTCATGGCATCGGCGGTAGCCAAAACCGCCAGATTCCTGGGAAGCAGAAAGTTGCGGGCGTAGCCCTCGGCTACCTCGATCATCTGGCCCTTCTTGCCCTTACCCCGGACATCCTGCTGCAAAATCACTTTCATGGAAATAATCCTCCTTATTCTTCAAAATACTTATCAATGGCACGCAGCAGCGTGGCCTTCGCCTCCGCCACCGTCATGCCGGAGCACTGGCCGCCGGCGGTGGTGGAGTTGCCTCCGCCCCCCAGCGTCTCTACCAGCACCTGTACGTTGATCTCGCCCAGAGAGCGGGCGGAGATGTAAATGCCGTCGTCCTTGCGGTACAGCACGAAGGAAGCACGGACCCCCTGCAGGGTCAGCATCTCATCGGCGGCCTTGGCGGCAATGACCCGGTCGCACTCCTGATCCAGCGCCGCAATGGCGATGTCGCCGTGGTAGAGCTCCGCCCGGCGGATGATATCGTAGCGGGAGATCATGGACTGGAGGTCGCTCTGGAACATCCGCTGTACGTCCGCCGTATCCGCCCCGGCCCGGCGCAGGTACGCTGCCGCCTCGAAGGTGCGGCCGCCGGTGCGGTTGGTGAAATTCTTGGTGTCCAGCACGATGCCGGCCAGCAGCGCCTCGGACTCCGCCTTCAACAGGTCGCCCGGCTCGATGAGGTACTGGAGCAGCTCCGTCACCAGCTCCGACGCTGAGGAGGCGTAGGGTTCGTGGTAGTTCAGGGCCATCTTGTCGATGTAGCTGCTGCCCCGGCGGTGGTGGTCGATGACCGCCACCCGGTTGCAGGCGTCCAGCAGAGGCTCGGACTCCACGCTGCCGGGGCGGTTGGTATCCACCACCACCAGCAGCGTCTCCGGCTGGACCCGCAGGAAGGCATCATCGCCGCTGAGGAAGGCCCCCTGATACTCCGGCAGGGCCTGCAGGCGGCGCAGCATCGGATGGGCGGCGTTATTCTCCGTATCGATGACGATGCGGCACTTCTTGCCACGTTTGCGGACGATGGCGCACACGCCTGCGGCGGCGCCCAGTGCGTCCATATCCGCATAGCTGTGGCCCATGACGTAGACCTGCTTGGCCTCGTCGATGAGCTCCGCCAGCGCATTGGCCATGACCCGTGACTTCACCTTGGTGCGCTTCTCCGTAGCCTTGGAGCGGCCGCCGTAGAACTCGAAATTCAGCTTGTCCTTCACCACTGCCTGATCGCCGCCACGGCTCAGGGCCATTTCCAGCGCCACGGAGGCGTTTTTGAACAGGGCCTCGAAGCTGTCGGCATCCCGGCCCACGCCGATGGACAGCGTGGCTGCCACGCCCTCCCCGGCCACCACCTCACGGACGGCATCCAGCACGTCGAAGCGCTTGGCGGCAAAGTCGGAGAAGCTCTTCTCCTCAAACACAAAGAGGTAGCGGTCCCGGTCATATCTCAGCATCATCCCCTCGCTGCCGGCGGACCACTGGCTCAGCTTTTCCTCCAGCATGGCCCGCACCGCAGAGCGCTTGCCCTCCGGGGTGGCCTTCATCAGGTCCTCGTAGTTATCCACCATGAGGATGGCCACCACTGGCCGGGTCAGCTCCAGCGTCCGGCGCATCTCCTCGGTGTCGGTGACGTCCATCCAGTAGGTGGTGGCCAGTGCGCTCCGGCCGCCCTCCGGGTGGCTGACGCCGCCGAACACTCGATAGGTGCGGTGGTTCCACACCACGGTCTCCGGGGCCTCGGTCTTGCCCTCCAGCAGCCAGTGGAAGGAGATATTGGGGAACACCGTCTCCAGATGGGCATCGAAGATGCCCTCCCGCTGCTCCGTCAACTGGAGGAAGCTCTCGCTGCTCCAGAGGATATCCTCCGTGGCCAGATCAAAGACCATCATGGGCAGGGGGGTGAAGAGCATATTGCTGGAGCGGGCGGAGTCCATGCCGCCGTAAAATCGCTGGATATACTGGCGCAGACTCTGCTGGGTAGCCTTGCTGCGGCGGCGGCCCAGCAGGAAGAAGGCCACGGCGGCCACGCCCTCGCCAATGGCGAGGCGCACGTCAAAGGGGATCGCTGCCAGGGCAAACAGCACCAGGCACAGCGAGAAGATCGTGATATTCGTCCGGAGAAGTCGGGCGATCCGTTTATTCAAGGCGCATCCCTCCCTGTTTTGGCGGAGTGCGCTGTTCCGCCATTTTGAATTATATTATTATAGCATAGTTTTTCCTCTGCTACAACGTCTTTCTTATCGGTTTGAAAAAAGTCTTTTCCGGGGTATTTTTTCGGCGGAGGGATCGGGGAAATGCGGGCTTTGCGAGGGGCGGCGAAAAAAGGGGGAAAGAAAGGCTGTACAAATGCGGAGAAATGTGATATACTTTGTGTAAATCGTTGAAAAGCGATTGTCTTTTTTGTATTTTTTGCGGAGGCGGCGGGCCTTCGTGATCAAATAAACGAGGGGATTCCCCTCACCACTTTTGCACAGGACAGTCGGGCGGGCCGCCGGACTTCTCCGGCGATACAGCGCCGCAGAGAAATGTCGGGAGCCGCCTCTATTTTGCCGTGTCCTTTTGCGGAGCAGCTGCGTCCGCCGACGGGCAGTCTGTCTGTGCGCTACTTATCTTGTAAAGGAGAATATACAACACATATGGCAGAAAAATTGAAGATCATTCCTCTGGGCGGTCTCAACGAGATCGGCAAGAACATGACCGCCTATGAGTACGGCGGGGAGATCATTGTGGTGGACTGCGGCATGGCATTCCCCGGCGATGATATGTACGGCATCGACTGCGTCATCCCCGACGTCACCTATCTTATCAAGAACAGATCCCGGCTGCGGGGCCTGTTCATCACCCATGGCCATGAGGATCATATCGGGGCCATCCCCTACGTCCTCAAGCAGGTAAATATGCCCATCTACTGCACCCGCTTTACCGCCGGACTCATCAAGCTGAAGCTGCAGGAGCACCGGCTGCTGGACAGCACCAAGCTGGTGACGGTGGAGGCGGGCCAGACGGTGAAGGCCGGGAAATTTCAAGTAGAATTTATCCACGTGAACCACTCCATTGCCGACTCCGTGGCCTTCGCCATCCACACCCGCATGGGCGTGGTGGTCCACACCGGCGACTTCAAGATCGACTCCACCCCCATTGACGGGGAGGTCATCGATCTGGCCCGGTTCGGCGCTCTGGGCAAGGAGGGGGTGCTGGCGCTGCTGGCGGACTCCACCAACGTGGAGCGCCCCGGCTACACCATGAGCGAGCGGATGGTGGGCAAGACCTTCCAGCGGCAGTTCACCGGCTGCAAGCAGCGCATCATCGTCACCACCTTCGCCAGCAACGTCCACCGCATCCAGCAGATCATTGACGCTGCCGCCGCCTGCGGGCGGAAGGTGGCCGTTACCGGCCGCAGCATGGAGAACATCATGAAGGTCTCCACGGAGCTGGGGTATATGAAGATCCCCAAGGGCGTGCTGATGGACATCAACCGCATCAAGGGCCTGCCGCCCCAGCAGCAGGTCATCATCACCACCGGCTCTCAGGGCGAGGAGATGAGCGCCCTGTACCGGATGGCGTTTTCCACCCACAAGCAGATCGACATCGGGCCGCAGGACAAGGTCATTATCTCCGCCTCCGCCATCCCCGGCAACGAGGTAACGGTGGGCCGGGTCATCAATGAGCTGTTCCGCAAGGGCGCCGACGTGGTGTACGACAAGGCGGATATGCTGCACGTGTCGGGCCACGCCTGCCAGGAGGAGCTGAAGATCATCCACGCCCTGACCAAGCCCAAGTTCTTCATTCCCCTGCACGGTGAGCAGCGGATGCTGCAGATCCACAAGCGGGTGGCGGAGGCCATGGGCATGGACCCCCGGAACATCTGCGTGGCCGAAAACGGCTCCGTCATCGAGCTGACCACCAAGCACATCAAGTGCGAGGCCTCCGTACCCGCCGGAGAGGTCTTTGTGGACGGCTCCGGCGTGGGTGAGGTGGGTGCTGTGGTGCTCAATGACCGGAAGCTGCTGGCCGAGGACGGCATGGTGGTGGTGGTACTGAGTATGTCCTCCCACGACCACCGGCTGCTGTGTGAGCCGGAGATCGTCACCCGTGGTTTCGTGTATGTGAAGGAATCCGAGGAGCTTTTGCAGGAGCTGCGGGAGCTGGCCATGTCCACGGTGGACGGAATGGCTGCCCGGCGGCGCAAGGACGACAACGAGGTGTGCCGTGCCGTGCGCTCGGCGGTGAGCAGCTACCTCTATAAGCACACCAAGCGCAGCCCCATGATCATCCCCATGGTCACAAAGCTGTAAGAGGGATATAGCATTATAACAAGGAGGGCCTCCGGCATTGCCGGAGGCCCTCCTTGTTATAATGCTGGGATGATACAGCTCTCTGCGCTTACTGCACCTTGGCGCCGTCGATGGTGACGGTGAGGTGAGCGGCGTCCATGCTGTTCTTGTTGGCCCACAGGGTGGAGCCCGTATTCTTGCCGGCTGCGAAGCCGTTGACCGTGGCGTGGTTGACGGTCAGGGTGTAGGTGGCATTGTAGTCGTTGCCCACCTCGATGGCAGCCTTACCGGCAGCGCCGCTCTTGCGGTCGTTGAAGGTGCAGTTGTTCACCACCAGATTGGTGGGATTTGCAGCGGTGGCCTGACCGTAGAGGAGGATGGCCTTGCCATTGGTGTTGAAGGTGCAGCCCTCGAAGGTCACGTCCGTGCCGCCCCAAGTCCAGATGGAGTACTGGTTGGCCATCGTGTTATCGAAGGTGCAGTTGATGAAGGTGGCCTTGCCGTACAGAGTCAGCTTGCCCTTGATGGTGCAGTTGCGATAGACCAGCTCGTCGCAGACGATGCCGTCGAAGCTGCCCTCGCCAGCCTGAACGGTCACATTCTCGAAGGTGAAGGTGGAGCCGCGCTGATAGTTCAGCTGGCCGCCCTCGGCACCGGTGGCGTTCGTGATGACGTCCACGGTCTGAGTGCCGTCACCCACGAAGGTGATGTTGCGGGCCTTGGCGCCCTCGTTGGCGATGCCGTTGTCCAGCGTCAGAGTCTGGTCGGCGGGCATGACGACCGTGATGTCCTTGTTTGTAGAATCGGTGATGGCGTTGTTCAGGTCGTCCTGCGTGCCGGGGATCACGCCGGTACCCTTGACCACGGTGTACCAGGTGTCGTCGCCGTGCTTCTCGGAGACCACGGAATAGCCGTCAGCTACGAAGCTGCCGCCCAGATTATCGTCACCCTTGGAGGGATCGTAGTTCACAAAGGTGCCGCCCTTGACGGTGATGGTGCCGGGGTTGTCGTTCTTCTGGTTCAGCACATAGTAGAAACCACGCCAGTTGTAGTTGGTATAGAAGAAGCCGCCCTCGATGACGATGTTGCCGCCGTTGCTCTCCACGACGGAGTTGCCCGCGCCCTTGGCATCGCTGCCCACGGTGAAGGTGCCGCCCTGAATGGTCACAGTGGCACCGTTCATGGCATAGACGCAGATGTTATTGCCGCCATTGCCGCCGTCATAATAGCCGCCGGTGATGGTGACGTTGGTGTCACTTCCGCTGGCCTTCACGGCGATGTCATTGGGGTTCAGAGCCACGACACCGTTGCTGAGGGTGTGGGTACCTTCGGTGAACTCCTGCGTACCCTTATAGGCAGCGTTCTTGTCATACTGGTTGTTGAAGCTGTCGCTCTCCACGGTGTCCTGTGTGGCGTAGACGGTGATGGAAATGCCGCTGATGGTCAGGTCCATGTAATCGTTGCCGGCAGACTCCTTCATGTGGCCCTTGATGGTGAACTCGTTACTCTCGCCGGCCTTCAGGTGCTGCTCAGCGCCCATCGCCACATCGCCGATGGTCCAGTCGATGGCCTCGTTCAGCTTGGCATCCCCCTTGATGCCGGTGATCTTGATCATGTACTTCAGAGCCAGATTGCCGTTGTTGACGACACGCAGCTCCGGCAGGGTATAGGTGCAGCCCGGCTCCCACAGAATGGCTTCGCCCTTGGCATCAGCAGCCTTGACGAAGTCCAGCGTCTTGCCCTCGGCGGAGACCCAGTTGCCGCTGGCATCCTTCATCTCCAGAGCAACATCCAGATTACCGGCCTGAATTTTGTTGACGCCGGTGGATGCGGTGTCGGTGAACCATGCGAAGGTAGCGCCTACCAGCATAGCCAAGCACAGAACCATGGCCATGACGCTGCCCAGCAAGGCCCGTTTGGTGGACTTGCGGTTTGTCATAGTATCTTCCTCCTATTTTTTTGTGTGTGGGGCAATGGGGCGCTGCAAGGGGAATGCGGACTCTCACGTCGGGGCTGCGCCCCTTCTCAGAATGACACGCCCTTTGAACACCCCTTATCGTTTCTTAGAAACGATAAAAAGCTCATGAGCTTTTGGCCGCACACTTGATAACCGTATCATAGCACCGCTCTCTGAAAAGTGCAAGGGGCATTCATCATATTTTGTCATTTTTTACAGGCTTTTTGCCCGTTGTCTGCGGAGGATAGACAGGAAAGAGTTTCTATTTTTCGGAGGGGGGACGGAGAGAAATCGCCCCGGAGGGCTTTGTGGAGCGCTCCGGGGCGATAATGTCTTGTATTATCGTTGCAAGAAATTACAATTCGTATATGTCCGTGAACTTCTTTTCCAGATACGCCACGTACTCCTCCGGACGGAAGGGTCCGCAGACGGACTCGAAGAGGGCCACGGGGTCCTTCATGCAGCCGTACTTCCAGATCTTCTCCTCCAGCCAGCGATTGATGGCGGTGAGCTTGCCGGAGCGGACGGCGGCCTCCACATCCAGATCCTTCTGCATCTCCAGCAGATACTGTGCGCCGTAGGCAGAGCCGATGGCGTAGGAGGGGAAATAGCCGATGTTGCCGTTGGCCCAGTGGGAATCCTGCAGGACGCCCTCCCGGTCGGAGGGGACATCCACGCCCAAGTACTCCTTATACAGGCGATTCCATGCGGCGGGCAGGTCGTGGGCGGTGATGGTGCCGGCGAACATCTGCTTTTCCAACTCATAGCGAACCATGATGTGCAGGCAGTAGGTGAGCTCGTCGGCCTCGGTGCGGATCAGAGAGGGCCGGGAGCGGTTCACCATACGGTAGAACTGCTCCTCCGTCACGTCCTCCAGCTGGGCGGGGAAGTGCTCCTTCAGCCACGGCAGCAGGACGGAGCAGAAGGCCCGGCTGCGGCCGATGATGTTCTCGTAGAACCGGGACTGGCTCTCATGGATGCCCATGGAGACGCCGTTTCCAAGGCAGGTGCGGGCCAACTCCCGGCCGGTGTGGAGCTCATAGAGGGCGTGGCCACCCTCATGGACCACGGAGTACAGGGAAGAGGCCACCTGATCGGCGAAGTAGTGGGTGGTGATGCGGACGTCGTCACGGGAGAAGTTGATGGTGAAGGGGTGCTCCGTCTCGCCGATGATGCAGTGGTCCCGATCGATGTCCATGACATCCATGATGAAGTCGGAGAACCGGCGCTGGATGGCCACGGGATAGTCCCGGTGCAGGGGGGCGTCGTCCACCCGGTCGGCGTGGGCGGTGACCTGCCGGATCAGAGGCACCAGCTTCTCCCGCAGGGAGGCGAAGAAGGCGTCGCACTGGGCCACCGTCAGGCCACGCTCAAAGGTGGAGAGCATGGTCTCGTAGGGGTCCTTCTCCGGCTCCCAGTAGCCGGCCATGCGTCGGCTGGCGTCGAACATCTGCTGGAGGTAGGGCTCGAAGAGGGCGAAATCGTTCTTCTCCTTGGCCTCATGCCATACGGCGTCGGACTTGGCGGACAACTCCTGATAGGCCACATATTCCGCCACCGGGACACGGTGGGTACGGTCGTAGTCACGCCACAGCTCCTCCGCTCTCCGGCGGGTGACGGGGTCCAGCTCCTCACGGTTTTCCATAAGGGTGCGGAGCATCTCCACCGTCTCCGGGGCGGTGGTGAGCTCATAGCCCATGCGGGAGAGCTCACCCAGAGTGCTGCCCCGCAGCTCCGCCGTCCCCTTGGGGGCGGTGGTGGCGCCGTCGTAGTACATGAGCCCGGCGGCGTGGTGCAGGGCGAAGGTGGTCTTTTCATAGCTTTGCAGCTTTTCCAGTGCTTCCTGAATGGTCATTGCGGTTCCTCCTTTTTCGTTGTGGCTCCATCGGCGGGCATACGGGCCTCCGCCCAGTCGGACAGCTGCTCCAGAATGGGCAGCAGGCGGCGGCAGTCCTCGGTGGGGGCATACTCCACCCGCACCGGCACCTCCAGATACTCCCGGCGCAGGATCAGTCCGTCCCGCTCCAGCTCCCGCAGAGCCGAGGCCAGCACGGTGTTGCTGATACCAGCCAGCTTGCCCCGCAGGGCATTGTAGCGGATGGTCCCGGCGTTGGTGACGGAGCACAGGATCTGCACCTTCCACTTGCCGCCGATGAGGGACATGGCGTAGTGCAGGGGGCATTTCTCCATACAGGGGCAGTCATAATGGGACACGGTCAGTTCCTCCTTACCTGCTCAGCTTTATCTGCGCTCTTGCGCTTCGGGGAGAATGTGTTATCATTATAGCAGGTAGCAAAATCGGAGTAAATAACTAAAAAGGAGAAAATCACCACTATGAACATCTATTTGCAGGGACTGACCATGGGACTGGCATATGTGGCCCCCATTGGCTTGCAGAATCTGTTTGTCATCAACAGCGCCCTGACCCAGAGGCGCAGCCGGGTCTATCTGACGGCGCTGATCGTGATCCTGTGGGACGTCTCGCTGGGTGTCTCCTGCTTTTTAGGGGCAGGCGCCTTAATGCAGGCTGTGCCGTGGTTGCAGAAGGTCATTCTGGGGCTGGGCAGTCTCATCGTCATCTGGATCGGTATCGGGCTGCTGCGGTCCAGGGCATCGCTGGAGGGCGGCAAGGATGTGAACGTGCCGGTGTGGAAGCTCTTCACCACCGCCTTCGTGGTGACGTGGTTCAATCCGCAGGCCATCATCGACGGCACCATGATGCTGGGGGCCTTCCGGGCCAGCCTGCCCGCCGGGGGCGATCTGCCCTTTATCTGCGGCTTCGGCAGTGCGTCGGTGATCTGGTTTCTGGCGCTCTCCACCATTGTGTCGCTGCTGGGGGCCAGATTCAACGAGAAGGTGCTGAACATCATCAATAAGGTGTGCGGCGCTGTCATCATCTTCTATGGCTGCAAGCTCATCTGGAACTTCGTGCAGCTGATGGGCTGGGTGAAGTAAAATCGAAACAGCAAAAGAGGCTGGGTGGACACCCAGCCTCTTTTGCTTTGAGGAGTATGGAAAAGATAGGAAGATATCAGAACAGAAGGCCCCAGGCCAGGAAACCCAGGCAGGCTACCAGACCCACGAACAGCAGGACCACCACCAGATAGCCCATGATGTCACGGGCAGACAGCTTGGCGATACCCAGAGCGGGCAGCGCCCAGAAGGGCTGGATCATGTTGGTCCACTGGTCGCCCCAAGCGATGGCCATAGCGGTACGGCCGGCGCCGATGTCCAGCTCTGCACCGGCGGGCATCATGATGGGACCCTGCACGGCCCACTGGCCGCCGCCGGAGGGAACGAAGAAGTTCACGATACCGGCTGCCAGGAAGGACAGCATGGGGAAGGTGACGTTGTTGGAGATGTTCACGAAGAACTGGGAGATGACGCCTGCCAGAGACACACCGGCCTCATTCTGCACCACCATCATACCCATGATACCGGCATAGAAGGGGAACTGCAGCAGCACACCGGAGGCGCTGCCGGCGGCTTCCGCCACAGCGTCCACATAGCGGCGCAGGTCGCCGTGGAGCAGGATGCCGAGGAACATGAAGATCATGTTCACGATGTTCAGGCCCAGCGTAAAGCCATTGGTGATGAAGTAGTAGATGATATACACCAGAAAGGCCAGGCACAGGATGCCCCACAGGATCTTGGAATGCTCCAGCTTCTCAGCGGGGGTGTTGATCTCGTAGGTCTTATCCTCGTCCTCCACCAGCAGGGTGGGATCGATGGTGACGGCACGCTCCCGGTCAGGGTGCATGGCGTAGTTGATGAAGGGCATGGCCAGCAGCACCACGGCGCACATGATGATGTTCATGGGGTGGAAGATGGTCTCGGTGATGGCGGCCTGATAGGTGACCTCACCGAACTTGGCGCCGGTGACCAGCGTTAGGGGAATGGATCCGGAAAGACCGGCGTGCCAGATGACGAAGCCGGAATAGGCAGAGGCGATCAGCAAGGGATAGTCCACGGTGGGGACCCGCTTGGCCACCTCCTTGGCCAGCAGCGCACCGGCCACCAGACCGAAGCCCCAGTTGAGCCAGCAGCACACGGTGGAGACCATGGTGGTGATGACGATGGCCTGCATATTATTGTGGCACAGACCAGCGGCCTTCCGCAGCACCTTCTTACAGGGCTTGGCGGAAGCCATGGCGGAACCCAGCACCAGCACCAGAGCCATCTGCATGGAAAAGGCCAGCAGACCCCAGAAGCCGTCGGAATTGCCCCATGCAGCCAGCACCTTGATGGGACCCATGCCGGTGGCGAACATGGCTGCCACATAGACCACGAAGGTCAGGATGACGGCAAACAGGAATGCATCCGGCAGCCAGCGGTTCACAACACGCACGCAAGCGTTGGTGAATCTCTTGAACATACTTTTTCTCCTTACATCTTGAATGCCGCCCGTGGCGGAACAACACACACATCGGATGTTGATACTATTCTATCTCTGTAATAAAAAAATTGCAACCGTAAAGTTGACTAAAGTTTAACAATCAAAAAACTTATCTCGTCGTATATATTAACTATTATTTAACAAAGTTCGTCCGTTTATGCTGCTTGTAGTCCCGTATTGTAGAATAATTCTGCAGACTTTTTCGTGGAAACTGCGCAGAGCATAGGAGTGTCTGTCAGGTCACGTGGGCAAATGGTACAATTTGGCAGTTTTTTCGGGCGTGATACAAAATCCTCACGGAGCGGAGGTACTTCGGCAGGCAGGGTGCGAAAATTTTCTCACGACGGTTTTTTCCAGCCCTTCGGGGATAAAAAGGGCACCGGGTGATCTGAACTGCACCCCATTTGTTGGACAGTATGGGATTACATTTTATATAATTATTCTAACCATCACACATCCGGCGAACACGGCATAGAGCGCAAGACCCCACACGCCACACATACGCATCCCGTGCGGTAAAAGAGGGATTGCCACCGGAAATGCTGCAAAAAATACTCGGACACGCCGATTATTCCACCACCGCAAACATATATACGCACATAGCCGCACAGACACTTGTGGACGCTGTTACTAACACGTTACTAACAAATAAGAAATGAGCAAAAAAAGAAAAGTCCCGGAACCGTAGTGATTCCGGGACTTTGACGTGTGGTGCACGGTACAGGACTCGAACCTGTGACCCCATGCACGTCAAGCATGTGCTCTACCAGCTGAGCTAACCGTGCGAACAAAGGTATTTTACCGGAAAGTCCCCCGTTTGTCAACACTTTTCTTGCCAATCTGAAAAGTTTTTGTTATACTGCTGTCAAAGAACATCGCAGGCGCACAAGGAGGAACACTTCATGGAGAAAATCGCACTGGTCACGGGCTCCTCCCGTGGCATCGGCCGGGCCGTGGCCACGGAACTGGCCCGGCAGGGCTGGGCCGTATGTATCAACTATCGGGAGAGGGAGGACTGCGCCCGGTCACTGGTGGAACAGCTCACCGGGGAGGGCTGCCGGGTGATGGCGGTGCAGGCGGATGTGGCCTGCCGGGAACAGGTGAATACCATGGTCCGGCAGGTGGAGGATGCCTTCGGCCCGGTAGCGCTGCTGGTGAACAACGCCGGTGTGGCGGGACAGGCCCTATTTCAGGACATCACCGATGAGCTGTGGCACCGCTACTTCTCCGTCAACGTAGACGGCGCCTACCACGCCATTCAGGCGGTGCTGCCTGCCATGCTGCACCACCACGAGGGGTGCATCATCAACACCTCCTCCATCTGGGGACTGCGGGGCGCCAGCTGCGAGGTCACCTACTCCTGCACCAAGGCGGCCCTCATCGGCCTGACCCGGTCTCTGGCGGCAGAGCTGGCCCCCACCCACATCCGGGTGAACTGCGTGGCGCCGGGCGTCATCCGTACGGATATGCTGGACGCCCTGCCCGCCGAGGTACTGCCCCAGCTGGCGCAGGAGACTCCCATGGGCCGCTTGGGAACGCCGGAGGACATCGCCCACGCCGTGGCGTTTCTGGCCTCGGACAAGGCGGACTTCATCACCGGGCAGGTGCTGACCTGCGACGGCGGCTTTATTTTGTGAGAGCGGGAAAAAAGGACCCGTCGGAAAGCCATTGGTTTTCCGGCGGGTCTTTTTTATTCCGGTATGGGCAGGCCGTGGAGCATCACCCGGCCGAAGCAGGTGAGGCTGCGGCCGCTGCTGGGGGGCAGGATCACGTCCGCATCCGCCCGGCGGCGGTTGAGGCTGAACAGATACACCACCCCCAGCGGGTCCCGGTAGTACTGCTTACAGAGCATATCGCCGTCCACGCAGAAGATGCCTACGTCTCCCGCCCGCAGGGGATCGTGGTTCACGTACACCACCGAGCCGTCGTGGATATAGGGCTCCATGGAGTCGCCCTGGATCCGCACCGCCAACTCCGCCCCTGTGGGGACCTCACCGGTGACGGGCAAGGGCTCATAATCCTCCCCGAATACCGGGGCGGCATAGCCCGCTGCAGCCGGGGAGCAATACAGCGGGATGACACGGGGCGCAGGCTCCGGGGCGGCGGCCTGCAGCTCCTGCTGCATGGTCCCCAGCGCATCCGCCACGGTGTGGAGGGTCTGGCGCCCGGAGAGGCCCAACCGTCGGTACTTCTCCAGCAGGCTCCGCTCCTCGTCGCTGACCCCCTCTCCCCCGCCCCGGTAGGCATCCCGATACAGATAGTTGGGCTCCACATGAAGGGCATCGAACAGCCGCAGCAGCACCTCCTCCTTGGGAGCGCTGACGCCGGTCTCATAATTGCCCACCGCCGACCGGGATACCCCCAGCCGGTCCGCCAGCTCCGAGCGGGACAGGCCCAGCTCTTCCCGGCGCTTCTTCAGCTGATCGCCAAAGCTCATGGTCACGCCCTCCTTCGACTTCTTTCGACGGTTTCACTGTGATGCTACCATATTTCTTGTTTTCTGTCAAGGCATTTTAACAAGAAACTTGTTAATTCCCTCTTGACATAACAAGATTCTTGTGATAGTCTTAGTTTACTCACAAGAATACTGGCATCGCAAGGGTATCATATCCAAAACTACTGGTATTTAGAACCGCTGGGCCGGAGGATCGTTCCTGCGCCCCGTCAGGAGACGGCATCAGCTTCCGGGCAAAAGGAAAGCCGACGGGTCTTTTGCAAGACTCGTCGGCTTGGTGGGGGATGGTGGATTCGAACCACCGAAGGCATTGCCAGCAGATTTACAGTCTGTCCCCTTTGGCCACTCGGGAAATCCCCCATATCAAATTGGAGCTGGTGGACGGATTCGAACCCCCGACCTGCTGATTACAAATCAGCTGCTCTACCAGCTGAGCTACACCAGCATTTGACCAGCGAATCTATACTACCAGATGAAGGCCCGTTTGTCAACAGTATTTTTGCGTTCCCGGCGAATTTTTTCGCCGTACATAGGAGGAACATGGGGAGATCGGAAGGAGGAAGTTCTATGACCTTGCAGGAAATGTCCCACGACTATGCCGCCAGCGCCGACGCCATCGGCGAGCGCATCCGGCAGCTGCATCAGCGGGCGCTGACGGCCCCGGACCCGGAGGAGGTGCTGTGTCTGCAGCGGCGCATCCGGGAGCTGATGCCCCTGCGGCGGCAGGCCCGTGAGCTGGCGTATCACACCGCCCACTACTATGACAGGGGGTGCCACCGCTATGCGGCATACCGTATCTGACGGCTCCGGCCGCTATGACCCGCTGGATATCGCCAGCCTGCAGCTGTGGCAGCAGGGACAGCAGGAGGACAACCGCCAGCAGATCCGGCGTCTGCTGGTGAATCTGCCCTTGGCGGTGGAGGAGGAGCTGACGCCCCGGCAGCGGCAGCTGCTGCGGATGCACTTCACCCAGGGCAAACGGGTTACGGACATCGCACAGGAGCTGGGGATCAGCAAGTCCACGGTATCCCGGACGCTGGCCCGGTGTACCCAGCGGCTGTACCGCACGCTGCGGTATAGCCTGTAACAGGAAGCCCTTCGGGGCGGCACAAAGGAACAGGGCCTGCCGCTATGCGGCAGGCCCTGTTCCTATATACTTCTATATCCCGTTATCAATAGCCCTTGCGGCGGTCCACCAGCCGCTTCAGGGGCCGGCCGGCGATGTAGTTCTCGAAATCCTCGCAGAAGAGAGCCACCGCCGTATCCCGTGTGATGCCCAGCGACATGAAGCCGGAGAGATGAGGCGTCAACAGGAGGTTTTTGGTGTTCCACAGGGGATGCTCCGGAGGCAGAGGCTCCGGGCGCACCACATCCAGCGCCGCACCGGCCAGCCGTCCGGCGTTCAGGGCCTCCATCAGGGCGTCCTGATCGATGGCGGTGCCACGGCCCACGTTCACCACCACCGCCTCCTTGGGCAGCAGGGCGATGCGGCTGCGGGAGAGGATGCCCTCCGTCTCCGCCGTGCCGGGCAGGGCCATGGCCAGGATCTCCGTCTCCGGCAGCACCTGATCCAGCTGCGTCGTGGTGTACATGGCGTCGTAGGCATCGTCCACATGGCGGCCGCTGCGGGAGACACCCACCACGGTCTTGGCCCCCATGGCCTTCACCCGGCGGGCAAAGGACGTGCCGATGTCACCGGTACCCAGCACCGTGATGCGGCTGCCGCAGACGGAGCGCATGGGGGGCTTCTCGTCGCTCCAATCGTGGCGGTGCATCCACTCCTGCACGGTGGGCATCTGCCGCAGCAGCATCAGCGTCACCATGACCATGTGCTCACTGATGGTCACGCCGTAGGCTCCGGAGGAGTTGGAGAGCATCACCTCCGAGCTGTGGTACAGGGCATCGTCCTTCCACTGATCCATGCCGGCATAGGCGCAGCAGAACCACCGCAGGGCCGTGGCAGCCTTCAGCTCCTTGGGGGGGACGGTGCCGTAGATCACCTCATACTCCCCCGCCCGGTCCTGGGGCAGATGGCCCTCGGTGAAATAGTCCACAGTGAAGCCGGCGTCCCCGGCCATCTTCTCGATATGAGCACGGTGGCTGTCGTTCAGGTAATCCGCCACCACTGCAAGCTTTCTCATCATGAATATACCTCCCAGATTTTTTCTGCGCAGCGCATACCGTCCGCTGCGGCGGACAGGATGCCTCCGGCATAGCCTGCCCCTTCGCCGCAGGGGTACAGCCCCCGCAGCGCACTTTGTCCGCTCTCATCCCGCAGGATGCGAACCGGCGAGGAGGAGCGGGTCTCCACCGCCGTCAAAAGGGCATCCGGCTGGGCATAGCCCCGGAGTTTCCGCTCCAGCAGGGGCAGCGCCTCCTCCATGGCCCCCGTGAGAAACGACGGCAAACAGTCATGGAGGTCGCACCACGTGACGCCGGGGCGATAGCTGGGCAGCACCGCTCCCGGCCCCGTGGAGGGGCGGTGGGCCAGAAAGTCCTCCACCCGCTGGCAGGGAGCCAGGAATCCGCCGCCCCCCAGCCGGAAGGCCGCCTCCTCCAGCTGCCGCTGCCACGCCACCCCCGCCAGGGGATGATCCGTGCCGAAGTCCTCCGGTGTGACGCCCACCAGCATCCCGCCGTTGATGTTCTCGCCGCTGCGGGCGTAGTGGCTCATGCCGTTGGTCACCACACGCCCCGGCTCCGAGGCCGCCGCCACCACCTGTCCGCCGGGGCAAACGCAGAAGGAGAACACGCCCCGGCCCGCCGCTGTATGGCACGACAATTTATAGGTGGAGGCCGGCAGGCACGGATGCCCCGCATACTGCCGGTACTGGGCGGCGTCCATGTCCCGCTGGCGGTGCTCGATGCGGACCCCCACGGCGAAGGGCTTGGCCTCCATGGGGACCCCGGCCTCGTACAGCATTTGGAAGGTATCCCGTGCGCTGTGGCCCGGCGCCAGCACCACCGCCCGCACCGGCAGACGGTATGTCCCCTCTCCTGCCCGGACGTGCAGCCCCGTCAGAACGCCATCCCGGCTCTCCAGTCCCTCCAGCCGGTGGCCGAAGCGCACCTGCGCCCCCAGCGACAGCAACTCCTGCCGCAGGTTTTGCAGGGCAATGTGCAGCATATCCGTCCCCACATGGGGCTTGGCATCCGTCAGAATACTCTCTGGCGCACCGCAGCGCACCAGCTCCTCCAAGATCCACCGGTGGCGCAGGTCCTTGGTGCCGGTGTTCAGCTTCCCGTCGGAGAAGGCTCCGGCTCCCCCCTCTCCGAATTGTACGTTGGACTCCGGATCCAGCACGCCGGTGCGCCAGAAGGTCTCCACGTCCCTCTGGCGGGCGGTGGTGTCCCGCCCCCGCTCCAGCAGAATGGGGCGCAGGCCGCATCGGGCCAGCACCAGCGCCGCAAACAGGCCACCCGGCCCGGCGCCCACCACCACCGGCGGCACCTCCGGCGAAGACAGCACCTCCGGCAGAGCATACCGCTCCGGGGCGAAGCGGCTGACCCGCCGATCCCGGCAGCGGCGCAGCACCTGCTTCTCCTGCCGCACCTCCGCCGCCACGGTGTACACCAGATGCAGCTCCTCCCGTGCGTCGATGGAGCGGCGCAGCACCTGCACCGACAGCACGTCCTCCTCCGGGATGCGCAGCAGCCGGGCTGCTCTCCGGTGCAGGGCCGCCTCCTTCTCCTCCGGGGCCAGTTTCAGGCCCTCCAGCTTCAGCACGGCGGCACCTCCTTTACAAAATGTTCAAAGAAAAATCCGTTTCTTAAAGCTTACATTAAGCTTTCCGGGTATGATAATAGACAAAGAAACGGAACGGTGCTAAACATCATAGCACAGTTCCCCGCCATGGGCAATATCCCAAAAGGAGGTTTTTCATATGTCCAACGAGTTTCATGACGAGAACAACCTGTATCACTTCAGCTATCGTGATCCCAACGCAGGATCCCATGCAGAGTCTGCGGCCGGGTCCATCGTGGAGCCCGCCGCCGATCCGGTGGTGACAAACACCCCGGCGCAGCCCAAGAAGCACCACCGCGGTGCAGGCCGTGTGGTGGCCCTGCTCCTCAGCTGTGCCGTCATCAGTGCAGCCTGCGGCTTCGGCGGCGCCATTCTGGCCCAGAACGGCAGCCGCACCGGTAAGACCACCGTGCAGCAGAGCAACCGCACCGCCACTACCGTCAACGTCAAGAAGGTGGACGGACAGACGCTGATGAGTCCCGCCGAGGTGTACGCCTCCACGGTCAACAGTGTGGTCTCCATCAACTGCTCCGCTGTGTCCACCAACATCTTCGGCCAGCAGACCGAGTCCGCCTCCTCCGGCAGCGGCTTCATCTACACCGCCGATGGCTACATCGTCACCAACCAGCACGTGATAGCCAACGCCAGTTCCATCAACGTCACCCTCTATAACGGCGACACCTATCCCGCCACGCTGGTGGGCAGCGACAGCGATTACGATGTAGCTGTGCTGAAGATCAACGCCAAGGATCTGCCGGCTGTGACGCTGGGCAACTCCACCGATGTCAACGTGGGCGACAACGTGATGGCCATCGGTAACCCGCTGGGTGAGCTGACCTTCTCCATGAGCTCCGGCATCGTCTCCTGCGTGAACCGTGCCATCAACGTGGAGGGTACTCCCTTCAATATGATTCAGGTAGACGCCTCCATCAACCCCGGCAACTCCGGCGGCCCCCTGATGAACCTGTACGGCGAGGTGGTGGGCATCGTGTCCGCCAAGTACTCCAGCTACGCCGATACCACGGTGGAGGGTCTGGGCTTTGCCATTCCCATCAATGACGTGCAGTCCATCATCAGCGACATCATGGAGAACGGCTCCGTCACCGACAAGGCCTATATGGCCATCACCGCCGGCACTATGACCCAGCAGATGGCGGCGCAGTATAAGATCAATGCCACCGAGGGCGTGTTCGTTTACTCCGTGGAGGACGGCGGCGCCGGGGATAAGGCGGGCCTGAAGCTGGGCGACGTCATCACCAAGCTCAACGATACTCAGATCACCTCTATGGAGGATCTGTCCGCCGCCAAGAAGAACTTCAAGGCCGGGGACACCGTGACCCTCACCGTTCTGCGGGACGGTCAGGAGATCACCACCCAGCTGACCTTCGACGCACAGCCCCAGACCACCGACGACACCACGGACAGCAGCCAGAGCAGCGGCAACGGCTACAATAACGACAGTAACGGCTATAACGGGAACGGGTACAGCGACCTGTACGACTACTTCTTCGGCCGTCATTGATCGATGAAATAACGAAGCTTTCTTCGAGTCTCTCTCTTTCTCATATGCAGCGGGGGCGTGTACCGTTTGGTACACGCCCCCGCTGCGATTTTATGTACGGGGCTTCCGCAGGCCGCCCAGCAGCATGGCCGCTGCACCGACACCGGCGCAGCCGGTGAGCCACACACCGGCGCCGTCCACTGCCTCCGCCGGGTCCAGCAGCACCACGATCCCCACCACAAAGAAGAAGGCCAGCACGGCCCCTAAGACCGTCAGGGCGATCCGCCCGATCCTACTCAGCGGCGGCACCAGACGACGACCGTAGTGCAGACAGCACCCTCCGGCCACCGCCGGAGGGGCCATTGCCGCCAGCCAGATGATCCGGTCACCGGCGCTGCCCTCCCATAGTCCCGCTCCCATGAGCATGGCATAGGCCACCAGCAACCAGCCCACGATCCGTTTGGCTCTGCCGGCTTTTTCCAGCCGCCGGACCGCCTGTCGGGCCTCCGGGACCTCCTGTGCCGCCTGACGGTACAGCTCCAGCGCCTTTCTCCGATCCCGTGGGACGCCCTGTCCTGCCTCATACAGGCAGCCCAGATCGTACTGCCCCAGCGGCAGGCCCCGGCGGGCCGCCTCCTCGTACCAGTGAGCCGCTTGGGCGGCATCCGCCGGGCAGCCGCTGCCCTTTTGGTAGCAGTATCCCAGCGCCACTGCCGCCGGGCCGTCTCCGCCCTCGGCGCTGCGCCGGAAGCAGTCAAAGGCCTTGGCCTCGTCCTTTTGGCAGCCCTTCCCCTTCTGATAGCACCGGCCCACCTGCCGCAGAGCGCCCATGTGTCCGGCCTGTGCCGCCTGCTGGTACAGCTCCAGCGCGCGGGCCGGGTCCTGCCCGATGGCGTCGCCGGAGAGCAGCATATTCCCCAGGGCATAGGCCGCCCCCACATGGCCCCGGCGGGCTGCCCGGTCATAGAGATCCGCCGCCAGATAGGGGTTGCGCTCCAGCCCGACGCCGTGCTCATAGCACCGGGCCAGCGCCGCCATTCCGTTGGGATAGCTCTGTCCCGCCGCACGGCGGTACTCCTGCGCCGCCTGCTTTTCATTCCGGTCGATGCCCCGGCCGTCCTCCAAGTGCAGCCCCAGCAGGAACTGTCCACGGGCAAAGCCCTGTCCCGCCGAGGCCCGGAACAGGGCCGCCGCCTTGCGGTCGTCCTGCTCTACGCCGAGGCCCTCCCGGTACAGCACGCCCAGATTACACTGGGCCGCCGCCATACCGGACTGCGCCGCCTGACGGTACAGCTCCGCCGCACGGTGGATGTCCTTCTCCACGCCACGGCCCGCCTCATAGCACAGCCCCAGCTCGTTCATGGCCCGGATGTTCCCCTCCGAGGCAGCCTGCTGAAAGAGTTCCGCCGCCTGCTTCTCGTCGGTCGCTGTCCCGTGACCGTACATATAGCACAGCCCCAGCTGCATCACGGCGTCGGGATAGCCCGTCTGCGCCGCCTGACGGAACCACTCTACCGCCTGAGGCGGCGACTGATCCACCCCCATGCCGTCGTCGTAGCAGTGACCCAGAAACAGCTGCGCTCTGGGCAGACCCAGCTCCGCTGCCTGGCGAAACAGCTCCGCCGCACGGCGATCGTCCTTCTCCACGCCCTTTCCGGCGTGGTGCAGCACGCCCAGAGCACACAGGCCCTCAGCGCTGCCGCCCTTCCCGGCCTCCTGATACAGAAGCGCCGCCTTTTTGGCGTCCTGCTCCACGCCGTTGCCGAACTCATAGCACAGACCCAGCAGGAACTGCGCCCGTGGATGCCGCTGCTCCGCCGCTTGGGTGAAGAGCCGGGCCGCCTGCCCATAGTCCTTCTCCACTCCCACACCGAAGTAATACATGGCCCCCAGATTGCACCGTCCCTGCGCGTAGCCCTCCTCCGCCGCATGGCGATAACACTGGATGGCCCGGTCCAGATCCTTCTCCGTTCCCTGCCCGTTTTCGTAGCACACGCCCAGATCGCACACCGCCGGCAGATAGCCCAGCTTGGCACTCTCCTGAAACAGGTCAAAGGCCCGCACCGGGTCACGCTCCACGCCGGTGCCGTTGTCATGGCACACCGCCAGCCAGTAAAGGGCCGTAGGGTCGTCCGGTTCCGTGCGGCTGAACCATGCAAAGGCCTTGTCCGGGTCCTTCTTCACGCCGCCGGTGCCGTAAAAATAATGCAGTCCCATCTGCACCGCTGCGGCGCAGTCGCCGTTTTGGGCCGCCTGACGGCAGTTCTCCAGCCGCTCCTGCTGCTCCCGCCGGTGCTGATCCGCCAGGCGCAGCATCTCCGGGGAAAAGAACACCACATCTGTCTTTTCCGGCTGCCGGTTTTGCTCCATCCGTTCATCGCTCATATAGATACGCCTCCTTCCGAGGAATTTGTCATAATAGGTAATTATACCACGCTTTCCGCCGCCGCGCAAATTCCCGCAGAAAGAAAAACGCCGGGCGGTGACCCGGCATTTTATAGGGTTCTGACAGAGCGCCGGGGCGGCAAAAGCCGCCCCGGCGGATGTGATCCGACAGGCTTAAAGCTGTTTCTTTCTCCGGCCATGGGCCCGCTGGCAGGCTTTTACGATCTCCACCACAGGGATCACCAGCACCGCCAGACCCAGCGCAATACCGTACTCCGTCCAGCTCACCGGCGTAAATCCGAAGGCGTTGGCGATGAAAGGCACCTCCAGCACCACGGTGGTCAGCAGCAGACTGCCGATCATGGCCAACCACAGCACCTTGTTGTGACTGGGCAGGCTGAACACGCTGCGCCGCTGAGAGCGCATATTGAAGCTGTGGAAGATCTCGCACATACTCATGGTCAGGAAGGCCATGGTCATGCCGTCGTCGGAGACGCCCTTGGGCATTTCGAAATACCCCACCTCCATGCAGTGGCCAATGATGTAGGAGACCAACGTGATAACGGTAATGAGGATGCCCTGATAGGCGATGTCCCAGCCCAGACCACCGGCGAAAATGCCGTCATCAGAGGGGCGGGGCGGCCGCTCCATCACGTCCGGCTCCCCCTTCTCCAGACCCAGCGCCAGCGCCGGGAAGCAGTCGGTGATGAGGTTGATGAACAGCAGATGCACCGGGTTCATCAGGGTAAAGCCCAGCAGCGTAGCCACGAACACGCCCAGCACCTCGCTCATATTGGAGGCCAGCAGGAACTGAATGGCCTTGCGGATATTGTCGTAGATACGGCGGCCCTCGCCTACGGCGCCCACGATGGTGGCAAAGTTGTCGTCGGCCAGCACCATATCCGCCACATTCTTGGTGACGTCGGTACCGGTGATGCCCATGCCCACACCGATGTCGGCGGACTTGATAGACGGGGCGTCGTTGACGCCGTCGCCGGTCATAGCCGTCACGGCACCCCGCTTGCGCCATGCGTTAACGATGCGGACCTTATGCTCCGGCTGCACGCGGGCGTACACGCTGTACTTCTCCACCTCCTTGGCCAGCTCCTCGTCGCTGAGGCTGTCCAGAGCGCTGCCGGTAACGGCCTGCGAGGGATCGTCCAATATCCCCAACTCCTTGGCGATGGCCACGGCGGTATCCTTGTGGTCGCCGGTAATCATCACCGGCCGGATGCCTGCCGTGCGGCACTGCTGGATGGCGGCCTTCACCTCCGGACGCACCGGGTCGATCATGCCCGCCAGACCCACGAAGCACAAATCCTGCTCCAGATACTCCGGGCTGTCGTCCTTGGGCAGGCCGCCCTCCCACAGGCGGATGGCCGCCGCCAGCACACGCAGAGCCTTATCCGCCATGGCCTTGTTCTGCGCCAGAATTTCCTGCCGCTTCTCCTCGGTCATGGGCAGCATCCGGCCGCTCTCCTCATATCGGGTGCAGCGGCGCAGCACCTCATCCGGTGCGCCCTTGGTGTACTGAATGAAGCCGTTATCCATGCGGTGGATGGTGGACATCATCTTCCGGGAGGAGTCGAAGGGAGCCTCCGCCGCACGGGGCTGCTCCTGCTCCAGCCGGTTCTTATCCAGCCCGCTGTCCACGCCGAAGCGCACCAGCGCCGCCTCCGTGGGCTCGCCCTGCACCGTGCCGTCGGGATTCTCCACGGCGTCGTTGCAGAGGGTCATAGCGGTACCCAGCAGTCCCTCCGGGCCGGTGTGCTCCACCACCGTCATTTTATTCTGTGTGAGGGTACCGGTCTTGTCGGAACAGATGACCTGCGTGCAGCCCAGCGTCTCCACCGCCGTCAGACGGCGGATCACAGCGTTGTGCTGGCTCATCTTGGTGACACCGATGGAGAGCACCACCGTCACCACCGTGGCAAGGCCCTCCGGAATGGCGGCCACCGCCAGCGACACTGCCACCATGAAGGTCTCCAACACGCTCTCCAGCGTCAGGGAACCCGCCACCAGCAGGTCAAATACAAAGATGAACACGCAAATGGCCAGCACCATCTTGGATAGGGTGCTGCCCAACTGGGTCAGCTTACGCTGCAGGGGCGTCTCCTCCTGCTCCGTCTGGGCCAGCACACCGGCGATCTTGCCCATCTCCGTGTCCATGCCCGTGGCGGTGACCACCATGCGGCCCCGGCCGTATACCACCGCCGAGCCCATGTAGGCCATGTTCTTCCGGTCGCCCAGCGACACCTGTTCCCCGGCGAGGGGCTCCGTAAACTTGCTGACGGGGACACTCTCGCCGGTGAGGGCTGCCTCCTCGATCTTCATGGAGGCGCTCTCCAAAATGCGCCCGTCCGCCGGGACGGCATCGCCCGCCTCCAGCAGCACCACGTCGCCGGGTACCAGCAGGCGGCTCTCCATGGTCACCTGCTGCCCGTCCCGCAGTACCTTGCAGGTGGCGGCGGTCATGGTCTGGAGAGCCTCAATGGCGGCCTCCGCCTTGCTCTCCTGCACCACGCCCAGAACGGCGTTCAGCAGCACCACCAGCAGGATGATGATGACCTCCGTAAAGCTCTCATGGGACAGGATATTGGTCACGGCGGACACCGCTGCCGCCGCCAGCAGGATCAGCAGCATGGGATCCTTCAGCTGCTGCACGAACCGCTGAAACAAGGTCAGCTTCTCCGCCTCCTTCAGGCGGTTCTCCCCGTGCTCCTGAAGGCGCTTCTCCGCCTCCTGCGCCGAAAGGCCCTGCCGATCCGTCCGCAGACCCTCCAGCACCTGTTCCTTTGTTTGGGTGTATTCCTTTTGCATCCAACCACTCCTTCTTCGGGGGGTCCTCCCCCCATCTCCATTTTACCCACCCGGCGCAACAAAAAAACTCATGCGCAGGCCGAAGCCCACGCATGAGTCTCATTCTTTCAAAGCAGTCCGGGCGCCTGAACGCCGGTTTGACGAAACTGCCTCACTCCGCAGGCTGCGAAGTGGAATTACTCCCCCAAGGTGGAAGATATTCACTTGACTGGTACATAATATACCCATTTTGGGACCATTTGTCAAGTGGATATCCGTCCTGCTTCTGTCCACTTTGGTCGGATGTTGACAAGCTTTCCCTTTCGTGATACGATATCCTTGTAGTTTTGTCGAAATCCGGCAAAGCTATGGAGATAGAGATCACACACATAGAGAAAGGAATGGTACTTATGAATCCTATGACCAGTCTGAGCGCTCTGAGCGCCAATATGGGTGCTTTCGGCATCATCGCCACGATCCTCGCCATCATCGCCACGGTGGCAGCCTTCATTCTGGTGGTACCGGAGAGCAAGCGGGAGAAGCTGGGCCGCTTCGGCAAGTTCCTCCACGACGCCGTGAACTTTAAGTTCCTGATCGTGGAGAAGATCCTGCAGGCTCTATACATCTTCGTGACGGCCTACCTCATTCTGTGCGGCTTCTTCATGCTGTTCATGGCTCCGGAGACCTGGACCGGCCGTCACTGGCTGGGCGGCTACGGCATCCTGCTGATGGTGCTGGGCCCCATTGCGGTACGTCTGTGCTATGAGCTGCTGATGATGGCGGTCCTGCTGCTGAAGAACGTCATCTCCATCAACCGCAAGCTGAAAAACCAGAACGAGCGCAGCGCCGACGCCGACCTGTTCGCCGTGCCGGAGCTGCACCGTACCCAGCCCTCCCAGCCCACTGCTCCGGTGACACCCGTGGCTCCTGCGGCTCCTGCCCAGCGGTCGACTCCCTTCCCGGCCGCAGAGCAGGCGGCTCCTGCGGCGCCCAGCTTCTGCACCCGCTGCGGCGCTCATCTGGATGAGAATGGCCACTGCCCCAACTGCGATCAGAAGTAAGCTCCTCTTGGAAAGCAGCTTATGAAATAGCAGCCCCTCCGCCGCAAGGCGGAGGGGCTGCTATTTTGTTGGGGTGTTTTTGTGTTTTGCCTCCGGAGGGCAACTTTCTGCCAATAGCGGCAGAAAGTCTACCCCGTCGTGTCAGCCGATCTCCAGCCCCGTTGCGGCATGGAAACCGGGACACTTCCTCAAAACCACCTCGCTGTATCCGCCACAGGCGGATACAGCGAGGTGGTTTCCAAAGAACGCCGGCAGAAACCCATGGTTTCTGCACCTCCTTTGCTGCGTGCTTCGCCCGGTGGAGGAAGACATGGTACACCTTCATTACATTGCGCTCAGTTTTCGATGGAATTTGTATAGGCAATCAAAAGGCATATTCATCCGGGGTCCCCGACAAAACAAGCGGTTTTGTTGGGGAGAGGAGACACAGCACCGTGATTGACGCCTGCCGCTTACGGCGGGCGGAAAGATACAAAGCTTGTGTCGACGATATGCCCTTTGATTGCCCCCTCCGCCCGAGGGCGGAGGGGGTGGAAATAAGGTTTTACTTAATAATCACGGATGTGCCGCTTTGCTGTGCGGTGTGTCCCGTACCGACATAGCTGGCGAGGTCGGCAACGTTCATGTTTGTATAGGTTCCGCCGTTGAGAACTGTGGATGTGGCATAGCTCTGAACGAAAAACCCTGCTGTTCCGTCAAAGGTTCCGCCATTCACCGTCATTGCAGCACCGTTGGAAACTGCCTTGAAAGAAGTGGAAGTAAAGGTTCCACCGTTGATTACGGCTGTTCCAAGATAGTCGTTGGAAAGGGCCCAATATCCGGTGGAGGCCACGTTCACATCATTTACGGTCAGATCGCCGTATCTGCAATTCTTAATTCCACTGGAATCGGTATCAAGCTCCAAAGCGTTGATTTCCATCACTGCATGCGTAGTAGAAGCACCGGGATCAAAATAATTCCAGCCATTGGTAATAGCAAAGCCATTTCCGTTCTTTAGGACGACCTTACCACCATTGAAGGTCATCTTGCCAAAGTTTTCAACCACATGCCATGTATTTCCATTGGCCCCGTCACGAGAAATGGTTCCGCCCTCGACTACACAGACTGCATTATCTCCGTTGCGAAGTGCTGCAGTGTTGCCCTTGAGGGAGATGATCTGACCGCTTTTATCTGCGCTTGAATCTTTCAGAGTAAGATGGCCTTTATTCAGAATGGTGTGCGATTCAGCATTCGTTACAGTGCGGCCATTCAAATCCAGGGTTACATCCTTATCCTCAGGGATGACGAAGTTGTTGGTCGTAATGCTGTTCGCCAGCACGATATTGACAGGAGCTGTTGCATTGTTCACAATGGACTGCAGTTCGTCTCCCGTTGTAACTGTAATAGGATATTCAGCATCCTTGTCGTAGGTCTTGCCGAAGCTGTCGCTCTCCACGGTGTCCTGCGTGGCCACCACGGTGATGGCGATGCCGTCGATGGACTCGTTCATGTACTCATTGCCGGCGGACTCCTTCATGTGGCCCTTGATGGTGAAGGCATTGCTCTCGCCGGCCGCCAGATGCTGCTCAGCGCCCATCGCCACATCGCCGATGGTCCACTCGATGGCCTCGTTCAGTTTGGCGCTGCCGTTGATGCCGGTGATCTGAATCTTGTACTTCAGAGCAAGGTTGCCCTTGTTGACAACACGGAGCTGCGGCAGCTCGTAGGTACAGCCCGGCTCCCACAGAACCTGCTCGCCCGCAGCAGCCTTGACGAAGTCCAGCGTTTTGCCCTCAGCGGGAACCCACTGGCCAGCGGCATCCTTCATTTCCAGCGCCACATCCAGATTACCGGCCTGAATTTTGTTGACCCCGGTGGATGCGGTGTCGGTGAACCATGCGAAGGTAGCGCCGATGAGCATAGCCAGACACAGGACCATGGCCATGACGCTGCCCAGCAAGGCCCGTTTGGTGCTCTTGCGGTTTGTCATAAGTATCTCCTCCTATTTTTTGCGTGTGCGTCGGTGGCCGACGGCTTTGTGGGGGATGCGGGGAGTACGGATCCTCACGTCGGGGCTGCGCCCCTCCTCAGAACGCCACTCCCTTTGAACACCCCTTATCGTTTCTTAGAAACGATAAAAGCCCATGGGCTTTTCGTCGCACACTTGATAGTTGTATCATAGCACCGTACTTGACAGAATTCAAGCACTTTCTGCAAATTCCGGGGGGGGTTTTACAGTTTACCGTCAGTGGGCAAAGGGCAAGCATGGTTTTGCCGGGCAGAAATACGCCATACTGCGGCAGGCTCCTTGACCGGACGGCCAAGCGGAAAGGGGCAAAAAGCGCAGAAAAAGCACGGCAGACGAGGCGTCTGCCGTGCTTATGCTTATTCGTCCGCTCCCTCCTGACGGGACAGAGCGGCGCAGAGATCTGTAAAGTAGCGGTAGAAGGGCAGCAGCTCCCGGAAGCTCTCCAGAATCTCCTGCGGCAGCTGGGGGCTGAAAATACGCTCATCCAGCGGGGCTTCCCATTGCAGGGAGAAGGATTTTTTCTGATACCACGGGCGCAGGAGGTCGGACACCTGTCCCTTGCTGCGGGCGTACTCCGGGCCGGTGAGCCGGAAGGTCTGCTGGCGGTCAAAGCGGCGCACCAGCTTCTCCAGCGGCTTGGGGTCGGCGTCGATGCGCTGGCGGTACAGGGCCATGAGGGCCGGGGCGGCACACCAGAAGCCCATGCCGTAGCTGTAATAGTCCGGGGCAATCTCAAAGTAGAAGGTGGGGCGGCCGGTCCAGTCCTGATCGCCGGTGCGGACACAGAGCCACAGGTGATCCTTATAGGGCCCCTGTCCGTGGAGACGGCGGGCATCCCGGTAGATGCGGCTGACCTTCAGTATCAGCGGTTCGTGGGGCAGCATGGCATGAAGGCCGTCGTAGAGCTGCTCCCCCAGCGCACGGGTGGGGGCCAGCAGGTGGGTCTGGTACTGCTCTTTATGCTCCTGAAACCAGCTGCGGTCGTTATTGAAGCGGATGCCCCAGAGAAAATCCACCGTCTGCTGGTCATAGCCTTGAAACATCATCATATCCTCGCTTTCCTGACGGAAGGGCAGCCGGAGCGACGGCTCCGGCTGTGGTTCTTTATCGCCGCTGATAGGCACGGATACCCAGCGCCAGCAGATCCATGGCACGCTCCAGATCCTGCTGCTTCAGGACGTAGGCAATGCGGATCTCGTTTTTGCCCTTGCCGGGAGTGCCGTAGAAGGGCTCGCCGGGGGCAAACATGACGGTATCGCCGTGATCCTCGAACTCCTCCAGCAGCCACTGCTGGAAGGTGTCGGCATCGTCTACCGGCAGAGCGGCCATCAGATAAAAGGCACCCTTGGGACATTTACAGACCACGCCGGGAATCTGCTGGAGCTTGCGGACCACCGTGTCACGGCGGCGCTTATACTCCTCACGGGTGGCGGCGAAATACTCCGGGCCCACCTGATACAATGCGGCGGAGGCCAACTGGTCCAGCGTCGGCACCGCCAGACGGCACTGAGCGTACTTCATGGCGTGGGCCATCAGCTCCCGGTTGCGGGAGATGAGGCAGCCGATGCGGGCGCCGCAGGCGGAGAAGCGCTTGGACACCGTGTCGATGAGGATGACGTTCTCCGCTGCATGGGTGAACTCACCGAAGGACTGGAGAGGCTCCCCGGCGTAAACAAACTCCCGGTAGGCCTCATCACCGATGAGAAACAGGTCGTGCTGCCGGGCCACGTCCACCAGCATCTCCATCTCCTCATGGGTCAGGACGGTGCCGGTGGGGTTGCCGGGGTTGGTCACCAGAATGGCACGGGTGCGGGGGGTGATCTCCGCCTCGATGCGGCGGCGGTCGGCGTAGAAGTATCCCTCCTCCGGGGAGGTGGACACCGGGTGGATCACGGCGCCGCAGGTGCGGGCCATGGTGTTGTAGTTGGGGTAGAAGGGCTCCGGGATGAGGATCTCGTCGCCGTCGTCGAGAATGCAGTTCATGGCGATCTGGAGCGCCTCGGAGCCGCCGTTGGTGATGAGGATATCCTCGGCGGCGAAGTGCATATCCAGCGCAGCATAGTAGCCCCGGATGGCCTCGATGAGGGCGGGGACGCCGGGAGAGGGTGCGTACTCCAGCACCGGCAGGTCAAAGCTGCGGACGGCATCGAAGAACGCCTTGGGCGTCTCGATATCCGGCTGACCGATGTTCAGGTGATAGATGTTCCGGCCCTTGGCCTCGGCGGCCACCGCATAGGGGTGGAATTTACGCATGGGCGACAGGCCGCATTTCTGCACTTTGCTGGAAAACTTCATGGGGACTCCTCCTTTTCTGATGCTGCGGGACAGGGATTCCGCTCCCGGCCCGGTTACAGGAAAAGCAGAGCCGAAGCTCTGCTTTTCGGTGCAAAGTCAATGCTTCTCAGTTCATCTGTCTTCTGCGGGACAAATTCACCGTTCCGTCCTGCATATCGCCCAGAGAGTCCAGGCTCTTGCCGGTACCCTCCGCCACGCAGGAGATGGCGTCCTCCGCCACCACCGTATGGATGCCGGTGCGGGCGGTGATCAGCTTGTCGAAGCCGTCCACCAGACTGCCGCCGCCGGTCATGACGATGCCGTTGTTGGAGATATCCGCCACCAGCTCCGGGGGCGTGCGCTCCAGCACGTTGTGAACCGCCTCCAGAATACGCTCCACCGGCTCCTCGAAGGCCTCCATCATCTCGGTGGAGTTGACGGTGATGGTCTTGGGCAAGCCCGTCATCAGGCAGCGGCCCTTGATCTCAATGGTAGCCTCCTCCTCCTTGGGATAGACGCAGCCGATCTCCATCTTCATCTGCTCCGCTGTGCGCTCACCGATGAGGATATTGTGCTTGCGGCGCATATACTTGACGACGGACTCGTTGAACTGGTCGCCGGCCACCTTGATGGAGGCGGACTCCACCACGCCGGAGAGGCTGATGACGGCGATGTCGCTGGTGCCGCCGCCGATATCCACCACCATGTGGCCGTCGGGTTTGGTGATGTCGATGCCGGCGCCGATGGCCGCCGCTACGGGCTCCTCAATGAGGTAGACACGGCGGGCGCCTGCCTGACGGCCGGCGTCGATGACGGCACGCTCTTCCACCTCCGTGATGCCGGAGGGGACGCACACCATGATCCGGGGCGGGAACAGGTGGAAGCCGCCGGTGACCTTGCGGATAAACTCCTTGAGCATCCGCTCCGTCATATCGTAGTCGGAAATGACGCCGTCCCGCAGGGGGCGGATGGCCACGATGTTGCCGGGAGTACGGCCCAGCATGGCCTGAGCCTCGGCACCCACCTTCAGCAGGCGGCCGGTATTCTTGTCGATGGCCACCACAGACGGCTCGTTGAGCACGACGCCCTTGCCCTTAATATAGACCAGTACCGATGCGGTACCCAGATCGATCCCGATATCCTTTGCCAATGAACACATACGCTGCACCTCGTTTTCTTCTGTTATGGGACACGGCTGCAGGCAGCCGATTCTTCTCTAAGCTACAATTATAAAGGCGCTTTCCGCATTTTGCAAGAGTGTTTTCCCGGTTTTATGGCTTCGTAAACAAATGTTCACAGTTTTTTAGGAAATCACGTCCCGCCGCAGACAAGTCCCGGTGCTATTGTGCGCCGTTTGCGGCATTTCCATACCGGCGGTGTCTCGCCGCAGGCCGCATTCCCCTTAATCAGTGCTCCTCCCCGGTGCGGGCCAGCGTCAGGCACACCACGTCGGCGGCCCCGGCCTCCCGCAGCACCCGGACGCACTCGGTGAGGGTGGAGCCGGTGGTGACGATATCGTCGATGAGCAGGAGGCGCTTGTCCCGGACGTTCTCCGGCAGGGCCTCGTAGACTCCCAGCACGTTGGCCCGGCGATGCTCGGCATCGGTGAGCCCCGACTGGGCGGGGTTGTCCACCGCCTTGCGGAGGGTCTCCACCGGGGCCACGTGCCAATCCACGCACAGGCTGGCCGCCAGCAGACGGGACTGGTCAAAGCCCCGCTGCCGCAGGCGCTTGCGGCTCACCGGCACCCACGTCACGGTGTCAAACTCGCCGGAATACCACCGGGCGGCGCAGTCGGCCAGCAGACGGCCGAAGCAGTCCAGCCCGCCGGTGTGGCCCTGAAACTTGAAGCGGAGGATAGCCTCCCGGACGGGGGCGGTATAGTACAGCGGCGAGGCGCAGCGCCCGAAGGTCCCCTGACACAGGGCGTTCTCCCCGGTATAGGGCAGAGTCCTTTCGCAGCTGCTGCACAGCAGGCGGCCGCCGGTGACGGCCCCGCAGAAGGGACATTTCCGGGGAAAGAGAAAATTCCCCAGCTGCTTTTGCAGCCGGTTCAGATCATCCTGAAGCGCCATCGCTGCCACCTCCCTGCATGAGTCTGCGGCGCAGGCCGCTGTATCGCCGGGCCTGCCGGTCGTTTTCTGCCATTTTTCCGGGAATCACATCGTCCCCCACCATTACCAGCAGCTCTCTGGCCCGTGTGATGGCAGTATACAGCACCTCCCGCACCATGAGAGATGCGGCAGCAGGGGCGCTGACCAGCACCACGGCCCGGTACTCGCTGCCCTGCGCCTTATGTACCGTCATGGCGTAGGCCATGTCCAGCTGGCCCAGCAGATCCGGGGTATAGACGCTGGTGCGGTCATCGAAGCGGATGGTCACCAGCTCGCCGCCGGGATCAATTTCCTGAATGATCCCCACGTCGCCGTTGAAGATGCCGGTACCCATCTCGCCGTCGTCCTTCTGCCAGAGGACGTCGTAGTTGTTGCGGGTCTGCATGACCCGATCCCCCTCCCGGAAGGTCAGCTCCCCCCACGTTTTCTGGCGCTTGTCCGGGGCAGGCGGGTTCAAAGCCGCCTGCAGCGCCCGGTTCAGGCTCACGGTGCCGGTAAGGCCCCGGCGGGTGGGGGACAGCACCTGGATCTGATCGGCGGGGATCCCCATGTTGTCCGGCAGGCGAGTGCGGCACAGGTCCACCACCGTCTGCACCAGACGGTCCGGGGCCCGGCGGCACAGGAAAAAGAAGTCGTTCTGGCCGCTGCCAAGCTCCGGGGGACGGCCGCTGTTGACGGCGTGGGCATTGCGGATGATGGCGGAACGCTCCGCCTGACGGAACACCTCCGTCAGGGACACGGCGGCCACTGCGTGGGAGCGCAGCAGATCCCCCAGCACGTTGCCGGGGCCAACGGAGGGCAGCTGATCGGGGTCCCCCACCATCACCAGACGGCAGCCGGGCTTCACAGCCTCCAGCAGCGCCTGCATCAACGGCAGGTCCACCATGCTCATCTCGTCTACAATGACGGCATCGGCCTCCAGCGGCTCCTTGCCGTTTTTCTTGAACACCGTCTCGCCGGTAAGCTCGTTATAGGTCATGCCCAGCGCCCGGTGGATGGTTTGGGCCTCCCGGCGGCACAGCTCGCTCATGCGCTTGGCGGCACGGCCTGTGGGGGCCAGCAGCAGCACCTGAAGGCCCATGCCCTCGAAGAGGGCCACGATGCCCCGTGTGGAGGTGGTCTTGCCGGTGCCGGGGCCGCCGGTCAGCAGCAGCACGCCGGTGCGGGCCGCCAACTCCACCGCCTGACGCTGCTGAGGGGCATAGGCGATGCCCTGCTGCTCCTCCATCTCCCGGATCAGCTTCTCCACGCCCCGGCCCTGTGACCGGGGGGCATCCCGCAGCGCCAGCAGCCGCCGGGCCGTCTCGCTCTCTGCCAGATACATCCGGCGCAGGTAACAGGCGTCCACCCGTGCGATCCGCTCCTCCGCCACGGCGCCACGGCTCTCCAATGTGTCCAGCGCCTGCTCCACCAGCTCCGGCGGGGCGCCGATGAGCTGTTCCGTGGCCGCCAGCAGCTTGGGCCGGGGCAGGAACACATGGCCGTTTCCCAGATTGTGCTCCAACTCGTACAGCACCGCCGCCTCCGTGCGGCAGGGGCTGTCGCCGCCGAAGCCCATACTCAGAGCGATCTCGTCCACATCGGCAAAGGCTACGCCGTAGCGCTCCCCCGCCAGCAGATAGGGGTCCGCCCGGAGACGGGGCAGCGCATCGGCTCCGTAGGTGCGGTACAGCCGCATGGCCAACTCCACCGGCAGCTCGTACCGGGCCAGAAACTCCATGACCCGACGCAGTCCCGTCAGCTCCCGGAAGGCGGCGGAGATCTCCATGGCCCGCTTGGAGGTGATGCCCTTGACGGTGCTCAGCCGCTCCGGCTCCTCCTCGATAACAGCCAGCGTCTCGCCGCCGAACCGCTCCACCAGCCGCTCCGCCGTGGCAGGGCCGACGCCCTTGATGATGCCGGAGGAGAGGTAGCTGATGAGTTCCTCCTCCGTCTCCGGCATCAGACGCTCCACCGTCTCGGCGGCGAACTGCTGACCGTAGGAGGGGTGGCTGACCCACAGGCCGTCGGCGGTGAGCTTTTCACCGGGGGCCACGCAGGGGATACATCCCACCACTGTCACCAGCTCGCCCTCCTCCGTCAGCAGGCCCAGCACCGTATAGCCGTTCTCCTCATTCTGGAAGATCACGTGTTGGACGGTTCCCTCCACCGTGCAGCGCTCACCCATAGCTCGTTCCTCACTTCAGATAATTTTCCAATTCCTCCGCCGGGCAAAGCTGCACCCGGCTGTATCGCTGCGTCAGGCTCTGCGCCAGACGCAGGCCCGTCTCATCCAACCCGCAGTCCGCCAGCAGGATGGGGGTCTCCCCTGTCGCACGCTGCTCCATGGTCAGGTGCAGAGCCCGCTCCAGCGTGGCCCCGTCACCCCGGACCGGCAGCACCAGTACGGCCTCCGCCACCGGCCTATGACGGCGCAGCAGCGTCTCTGCCAGCAGCCAGAGGATGGTGCTCACGCCCACCGCCGCCAAAAAGGCAATGAGGCCGTCTCCCATCAGTTCCATGCCATCACCTCATCCCATTGTATGCAGAAGACGGGAGGGCAGGTGTCTCGATGCCAGCTTATCACATTTTCTCCGCCGCCGCAACCGGCGCAGACAGTCAGAGCAGATACTTCTTCAGATACTGGCCGGTGTACGAGGCCTCGCAGGCCGCCACTGTCTCCGGAGTACCGGCGCAGACGAGGGTTCCTCCCCCGGCGCCGCCCTCCGGGCCCAGATCGATGAGCCAGTCGGCGGACTTGATGACATCCAGATTGTGCTCGATGACCAGCACCGTGTTCCCGGCGTCCACCAGACGCTGCAGCACCTCCAGCAGCTTCTTCACATCGTCGGAGTGCAGGCCCGTGGTGGGCTCGTCCAGAATATAGAAGGTGCGGCCCGTGGCACGGCGGGACAGCTCCGTGGCCAGCTTCACCCGCTGGGCCTCACCGCCGGAGAGGGTGGTGGAGGACTGGCCCAGCTTCACATAGCCCAGTCCCACATCGCAGAGGGTTCGAAGCTTTTCGGCGATCCTTGGCACCGGGGCAAAAAAGGCCAGCGCCTCCTCCGCCGTCATATCCAGCACGTCAGCGATGCTCTTGCCCTTGTACTTCACCTCCAGCGTCTCCCGGTTATAGCGCTTGCCGTGGCACACCTCGCAGGGGACGTACACGTCCGCCAGAAAGTGCATCTCGATCTTCAGCAGCCCGTCGCCGGAGCAAGCCTCGCACCGGCCGCCACGGGTGTTGAAGGAGAAGCGCCCCGGCCCGTAGCCACGGGCCTTGGCCTCCTGCGTGGCGGCAAAGAGATTGCGTATGTCGTTGAAGAGATTGGTGTAGGTGGCGGGGTTGGAGCGGGGCGTGCGGCCGATGGGGCTCTGGTCGATGCCTACCACCTTGTCCAGATGCTCCAGTCCCTCCATGGCGGTGTGCTTGCCGGGGTGGGTCTTCATGCGGTTCAGCTCGGCGCCCAGCCGCTTATAGATGATCTCGTTGACCAGAGAGGACTTGCCGCTGCCGGAGACGCCGGTGACGCAGGTGAAGGTCCCCAGCGGCACGGAGATGTCGATGTTTTTCAGGTTATTCTCCCGTGCGCCCCGCACCGTCAGGAGCTTCCCATTGCCGGGGCGGCGGGCGGCCGGCACCTCGATGCGCTTTTTCCCGCTGAGGTACTGGCCCGTCAGGCTATTGGGATCGGCCATGACCTCCTCCGGCGTGCCGGCGGCCACCACCTGCCCGCCGTGGGCTCCGGCGCCGGGGCCGATGTCGATGAGGTAGTCGGCGGCCCGCATGGTGTCCTCGTCGTGCTCCACCACAATGAGGGTATTGCCCAGATCCCGCAGGCGGCAGAGGGTAGCCAGCAGCTTGTCGTTGTCCCGCTGGTGCAGGCCGATGGAGGGCTCGTCCAGAATATACAGCACCCCCATCAGGCTGCTGCCGATCTGCGTGGCCAGCCGGATACGCTGGCTCTCGCCGCCGGACAGGGTACCGCTGGAGCGGGACAGGGTCAGGTAGCTGAGGCCCACGGACTGCAAAAAGCCCAGCCGGGAGCGGATCTCTTTCAAGATCTGTGCGGCGATGAGCTGCTGCGTCTCCGTCAGGGTCAGGCCGTTGAAGAAGGCCAGCGCCTCATCCACCGGCAACTCCGTAGCCTGCCAGATGGACAGGCCACCCACCGTCACCGCCAGCGCCTCCGGCTTCAGGCGGCGGCCCTGACAGGCCGGGCAGGGGCATTGGGACATGAACTCCTCGATCTCCCGCTTGCTGGCGTCGGACTGAGTCTCCTGATACCGACGTTCCAGATTGTTGGCCACCCCCTCGAAGGGCTGATATAATACGCCCTTGCCACGGGGCTGGTCATAGTGCAGCTCCAGCTTCTCGCCGCCGGTGCCGTAGAGGATGATCTGCCGCACGGACTCCGGCAGCTCCCGCACCGGGGTTCGGAGGGAGAACTGATATTTCTTGGACAGGGCCTCAAAGTACATCCGGCTGATGCCGTCGGAGCGGATGGAGTTCCAGCCGCTGGCAGTGATGGCTCCGTCCAGAATGGAGAGGCTGTCGTCGGGGATGATGAGGGCGGGGTCCGCCTTCAGCTGCATCCCCAGCCCCGTGCAGGTGGGGCAGGCGCCGTAGGGGTTGTTGAAGGAGAACATCCGGGGCGTCAGCTCCTCGATGCTGATGCCGCAGTCGTCACAGGCGTAGTTCTGGGAAAAGATCAGATCCTGCTCCTCCCGCAGCAGATTCACGATGACGATGCCGCCGGAGAGGTGGGACGCCGTCTCCACGGAGTCCGTCAGCCGCTGGCCAAGGTCGGGCCGGACGATGAGCCGGTCCACCACGATCTCGATGTGGTGCTTCTTGTTCTTCTCCAGCGGGATATCCTCCGCCAGGTCATAAAGGCTCCCGTCGGCACGGACCCGGACGTAGCCGGAGCGGCGGGCATCCTCCAGCACCTTGGCGTGCTCGCCCTTGCGGCCCCGGACCACCGGGGCCAGCACCTGAATACGGGTCCCCTCCGGCAGGGCCAGGATCTGGTCGATGATCTGGTCGATGGTCTGCTGGCGGATCTCCTTGCCGCACTTGGGGCAGTGGGGGGTGCCGATGCGGGCCCACAGCAGGCGGAGATAGTCGTAGATCTCCGTCACCGTGCCCACCGTGGAGCGGGGGTTCTTGCTGGTGGTCTTTTGGTCGATGGAAATGGCCGGGGACAGGCCGTCGATATAGTCCACATCGGGCTTATCCATCTGACCCAGAAACATCCGGGCGTAGCTGGACAGGCTCTCCACATACCGGCGCTGGCCCTCGGCGTAGATGGTGTCAAAGGCCAGCGAGGACTTGCCGCTGCCGGAGAGCCCCGTCAGCACCACCAGCTTGTCCCGTGGGATGGTGACGTCGATGTTCTTGAGGTTATTCTCCCGTGCGCCCTTGATATAAATATGATCCTGCATGGTGTTTTTCTCCTATTGATCTCCGATTTATGCGAAGCGATAGGGGTCGGCCACCCGGCGGCTGCCGCAGAGGGCGCAGGCCATGCGCCACATGGCCCGGCCATGGATGCGGTCATGCCACACAAAGCGGCGCAGCACCTTCCGCAGCGTCCAGTCCTCGTCATAGCTGCCGTGAAACACGGCATTGTGAAGGTACCGGGGCTGTCGCTCCAGTGCGGCGAAGCCCGCCCGGCGGCAGATGAGGATATCCGGCTCGTTGCCGACCTCCACCCCGATCTCTCCGAAGTAGTAGGCGTTGACGTTTTTCGTATGCCGGTACATCTCCTCCGCCGTCAGGGGGACGTCCCCGTAGAAGGTCTCCCGCTGGGGGAGGGTGGTGTGTGTCTTGTCGGGGATGGAGCGGTACAGTGTCAGGAAGTCCTCCGCCGACCGCAGGGCCAGTGCCTTCCGTGCTTCATACTCCTCCGCCGTCAGGGGGCGGTGCTCGGAGGGCAGCAGGATGTCGCTGTCGGCATCGTGGATGTTGAGAGGGCTGGCCGCCTCCTGCGTGACAACTCCCACCGCCGGCACCGGCGGCAGACCCAGCCAGCGGCGATAGGCCGTCAGCTCCGCCGGGAGCTTGGAGAGCGCCGCCTGCTGCGTCTCGCCCCGCAGGGCCAACCCCACCGGCTCCTCCGCCCACAGCAGGTGGCCCCGGTCATTGTGCTCGTCGATAAAACGCAGCTGCATCCGTCATTCCTCCGTGATGATGTCCGCCGTATCGGCCCTCACCAGCGCCAACAGTGCCTTGGGGTCGCAGGCGATCTGGTGCCCCAGCTTCCCCGCCGACACCATGATGACAGGCAGGCTCGCCGCCGTCTCATGGAACACCGTGGGGAACAGCATTTTCATGCCCACGGGGCTGCACCCGCCGTGGACATAGCCCGTCAGGGGCAGCAGCTCCTTCTGAGGCAGCATGGCCACGGACTTCTCCCCCACGGCATGGGCGGCCTTTTTCAGGTCCAGCGTGGCGGCCACGGGGATATCGAACACGTAATAACCGCCGCTGGCCCCACGGGCCACCAGCGTTTTGAACACCGATGCCGGATCCTGCCCCAGCGAGCGGGCCACGGACACGCCGTCGATGCCGCTCTCCGGGTCGTAGGTGTGGGCGGTATAGGGGATCTTCTTCTGATCCAGCACCCGCATGACGTTGGTCTTTTCCTCTTTATGCTTTGCCATGATGTATCTCCTTATGTCAAATACCATATGCCGTCCACCGTCCGGGCATAGAGCCACAGGAGCAGCAGGTGAACGGGATAAAATGCGTAGCACAACCACTGGATGGGGCGGCTGCAATAGCCCCGCCGCCCGTCATAGAGCCAGATGAAGGCAAGGCTCACCAGTGCGTACAGTTCGATGCTGACGCCGCCTACGCTGGCGACGCAGAACACCGCCAGTCCCGCCAGCTGGATCAGCCGGTTCCCACGGGACAGGTGAAACAACAAAATCAGGGCCATGCCCCAGCCGCCGTAGTCCGTATGGCAGACCTCCAGCAGCCAGAAGGCTCCGGCAAACGCCGCCGTGGCCGCCAGAAGGTGCAGGGCGTCCGGGGTCCTCTGCGCCCAGTCCGCCGCCCAGCACACCAGCGCCCCGGCCAGCAGCGTCCACAGGACATTCTGGTAGCTCGGATCCAGCGGCCGGCCGCTGAAGGCCAGATCGAAGGGTACCTCCGTCAGCACCGCAAACAGCAGCAGCCGCAGGGCGTACCGCCGCCTGTCATGGGTGCGGATGCAGCCCTCAGCGATCTGAAAGGCGAAGATGGGAAAGGCGATGCGCCCCACGCACCGCAGCCACAGGATCCACGGAAACAGGACATACCCCATATGGTCCACCAGCATGGTGGCCATGGCGATGTATTTCAGGGTCATGGCGCTGAGTCCGGCACGCTTCTCCGTCATAGCGCTCCCCTCCTCATATCCGGCGGCGACGGCCACGGGCCGCAGCGGCGGCACGGGCCTCCCCCTCAGCGGCGTAGGCCGCCACGTCGAAGGGCTCCGGCACGGCGTCCGCCCGGAGGTACAGGGGGTGATGGGGATGCCCCGCCGCAGAGCGCTTGCCGCAGGTGACCCACCGGGCGCCGGCGGCCTCTCCCAGGGCGATCATATCCCGCAGGCAGGGCCACAGGTAGTCCCGCTTCTCGATGATAGTCCCCCAGGCCGCCCACACCACCGGATCCGGTGTGCGGGAGAGAATGTAGGCAAAGGCCCGCATATTCTCCCGGTGCAGCTCCGGGTTGCAGGTGCGCTCCATGTCGTCGGGGGAGGTGGCCCGCTGGGCATAGACATTGAACATGATGAAGGAGTCAAAGCCGCTGTTGCGGGCGATGCGCTCCACGCTTTTCAGGGTGGGATCCAGCGCACCGGGCCGGGCGGTGGAGGGGTTGATGCCCACACAGATCAGAGGCTTTTTTCCCCGTGTACCCAGAATGTACCGATACTCGGTATAGGTGTTGGGGACGAACAGCCACCGGTCCACGTCGTAATCCCGGTTGGGCTGCCGGGCCAGCGCCAGTTGGCGGTCAAAGGAGATATCCCCCAGTTGGCGGATATCCACGGTGGGTATATGGGCCATAACGCCTCCTTTTACTTCTGACCCCGCAGCTCGATGATCTGGTCACGCAGCAGGGCGGCGTATTCGAATTCCAGCATTTTGCTGGCTTCCTTCATTTCCTTTTCCAGCCGGCGGATGGTGGCCTCCCGCTCGGCGTCCGTCAGCTTGCGGTGGGCGGTGGTCTTTTCTTCCTCCGCCGAATGGGAGATCTCCAGCACCTTCCGCACGCTCTTGCGGATGGTCTGAGGGACGATGCCGTGGGCCTTGTTGTAGGCATCCTGCTTCTTCCGGCGGCGCTCCGTCTCGGTGATGGCCGCCCTCATGGAGGGGGTGACGGTATCGGCGTACAGCACCACCAGTCCCTCTGCGTTGCGGGCGGCCCGGCCGATGGTCTGGATGAGGCTGGTCTCGCTGCGGAGGAAGCCCTCCTTATCGGCGTCCAGAATGGCCACCATGGATACCTCCGGCAGGTCCAGTCCCTCACGCAGCAGGTTGATGCCCACCAGCACGTCGAACTCCCCCAGCCGCAGGTCCCGGATCAGCTCCATCCGCTGGATGGTGGCGATGTCGGAGTGCATATACCGCACCCGCAGGCCAAGGCCCTTCATGTGGTCCGTCAGATCCTCCGCCATGCGCTTGGTGAGGGTGGTCACCAGCACCCGCTCGTCCCGTGCGGCACGGACCCGGATCTCCTCCACCAGATCGTCGATCTGGCCGGTGACGGGCCGCACCTCCACACGGGGGTCCAGCAGGCCTGTGGGGCGGATCACCTGCTCCACGATCTGGTCGGCTCCCTCCCGCTCGTACTCCCCCGGCGTGGCGGAGACGAACACCGCCTGACGGAAGCGCTCCTCGAACTCCGGGAACTTCAGGGGGCGGTTATCATAGGCGCAGGGCAGTCGGAAGCCGTACTCCACCAGGCTCTCCTTCCTGGCCCGGTCGCCGTTATACATGGCCCGCACCTGCGGCAGGGTCACATGGCTCTCGTCCACAAAAAGGACAAAGTCCTCCGGGAAGTAGTCCAGCAGCGTGGTGGGCGGGGAACCCGGCTCCCGGCCGGAGATGACCCGGCTGTAATTCTCGATGCCGGTGCAGTAGCCCAACTCCCGCATCATCTCCACGTCGTAGCGGGTACGCTGGTCGATGCGCTGGGCCTCAATGAGCTTGCCGTGATCCTCGAAGTAGGCCTTGCGCTCCGCCAGCTCCCGCTCGATCTCCTGCACCGCCCGCTCCATCTTCTCCTTGGTGGTGACGTAGTGGCTGGCGGGGTAAATGGCCACGTGCTGCAGCACCCGCTGGGCCTGACCGGTGACGGGGTTGATCTCCGAGATGCGGTCGATCTCGTCCCCAAAGAACTCCACCCGGATGGCGTAGCCGTTGGCGTACACCGGGTAAATCTCCACCGTGTCCCCCCGGACCCGGAACATATTGCGCTCGAAGGCCACGTCGTTGCGGTCGTAGCGGATCTCCACCAGCTTCCGCAGCAGCTGATCCCGTGGGTACTCCTTCCCCTGCCGCAGGGAGATGACCATGTTGGCGTAGTCGATGGGATCCCCCAAGCCGTAGATGCAGGACACCGACGCCACCACGATGACGTCCCGCCGCTCGAAGAGGGCTGCCGTGGCGCTGTGGCGCAGGCGCTCGATCTCGGCGTTGATGGCGGCATCCTTCTCGATGAAGGTATCCGTGTGGGGGATGTACGCCTCCGGCTGATAGTAGTCGTAGTAGGAGACGAAGTACTCCACGGCGTTTTCCGGGAAGAACTCCCGGAACTCCTCGCACAGCTGGGCCGCCAGCGTCTTGTTGTGGGCCAGCACCAGCGTGGGGCGCTGCACCTTCTCGATGACCTTGGCCATGGTGTAGGTCTTGCCGCTGCCGGTGACGCCCAGCAGCACCTGCTGGCGCAGGCCGTTCTCCAGTCCCTCCGCCAGCTTTTCAATGGCCTGCGGCTGGTCGCCGGAGGGGGTATATTCCGAAACAACTTTGAACTGGGGCATGGAAAGCGCCTCCTGCAATTTCAGTGTGTATCACTTTATTTTACCACAAAAATCCCATATGTAAATATGAATTTTGAAACAAATGTTCTGATTTTGTGGAGGGAAAACATGGCAGCGCCCCGCTCCATCCGGAGCGGGGCGCTGGGGGGATTTTCTTTGAGTGGGTCAGCCGTACAGAAGGCCGCTGGCCTCCATGGAGACGAAATCACCGTCGGCCACGATGATGTGGTCCAGCAGGCGGATATCCATGGTGGCCAGAGCGTCCCGCACCTGCAGGGTGGCGGCCCGGTCCTCCGCCGACGGCAGAGCCACGCCGCTGGGGTGATTGTGGCCCAGCACCACGCCTGCGGCACCGGACAGCAGGGCGTTCTCCACCACCTGCCGGATGCTGAGGGAGGTCATATCGGCGCTGCCTTGGGACAGGCATTTGCAGGAAAGCACCTTTCCCTTGCCGTCCAGACACACCTGATACAGCAGCTCCCGGCGCTGACCATCCAGCAGGTCCATGAAGTAGGCACCGCAGCGCTCCACGGAGTTGAGGATGCGTTCGGCAGAGACGCTGCGCCGGGCGCAGCGTTGGGCCGCCGGCACCAGATTCAACAGCACGGCGGCATTCTCCCCGATGCCGGACACCTGCATCAGTGCCTCCGGCGGGGCCTGAAACACGGCGTCCAGCGTACCGAAGTGCTGGATCAGCCGGTGGGCCAGCTCGTTGGTGTCCCGGCGGGGGATGGCATAGTACAGCAGCAGCTCCAGCACCTCATGATCCGCCAGACCGTCGGCTCCCTGCTTCAGGAAGCGCTCCCGCTTGCGCTGGCGATGTCCGTCGTGCAGTCCCATGTGCGCTCCCCCTTCCGGCTTCCTTGGGAAATTATAGCATGACGGCCGCCGGTTGACAAGCGGGATGCCGCAAATCTCCACGGGAGGCATCCGGGGCTTTGGAGCAAAAAACAGCGCCCGTGCAGAGCACGGGCGCTGTGGAGTTCGACACGCAGAGGCTTAGCCGACGATGTTCAGAGTAACATTCTCGGTGCTGGCCAGATTGTCGTAGTTGTTGTCGATGGCGATCTTGCCGTCCTTGATGTCCTGCAGCATGACCTTGTAAGAATCAACGCTCCACTTGGTCAGGGACCAGGTAGCAGTGGGCAGACCCACGGCGTTCTCATTGGCACCCAGAGAGGTCTGGACACCGCCGATGGAGGCGAACTCACCGGCATAGAACTTGCCCAGAGCCCACTGAGCAGAGTCAGCCAGGCCCTTCATAGCGGAGGTGATCACGGTGGGGGACTCACCAGACTGGTCCACGTCCACGCCGACGACCTTGCCCTCCTCAGCGCCGGCAGCAGCGGCGACAGAGGCGAACATGGAACCGCCGCAGGCGAAGATTACCTCAGTGCCAGACTGATACCAGCCGGCGGCCATGGTCTGCAGCTCGGGGGAAGCGGAGAAGCTGGCACCATACTGCCAGGAGTAGTTGATCTCTACCTTCTCGTTCAGCTCCTTGGCAGCGGCGTCAGCGCCCTGCACGAAGCCATAGCCGTAACGGCAGCAGGCGGGGTTGTTGCCGCCGCCGCCACCGGTGAAGCCCAGCTTGGTGTAGCCTTCCTTGACAACAGCGTAACCGGCCAGATAGCCGCACTGCTCTTCCTTAAAGGCAACGCCGGCAATGTTCTTCAGAGCGGGGGAATCTTTCACATCGGCTTCCTCACCGACGGGATAACCATCAATGAAGACAAAGGACACATCGGTGAACTGCTTGGCCGCCATACGCAGAGCAGCCTCCTGCAGATAACCGGCGCAGACAACCACCTTGGCGCCGTTGTCCACGGCGGCCTTCATAGCGGCGAAGCGGTCATCATCGGTGGTCTCACTGCCGTTGGCGGGCTGATAGTACTTGTAGGACAGGTTGTTGTTGGCGGCGTACAGCTTCACGCCGTCGTAAGTACCCTGGTTGAAGGACTTATCCTTCAGCTGACCCACGTCGGTGACGAAAGCCACCTCGTACTTGCCGTCGGAGGAGGTCATCTCATCCTGAACCTCATCGGGGTTGGTGATGACGGTGGGGGTGTTGCCCTGGTTATCACCGTCTTTCTTGCCATCGTCCGTGTTCTTGTTGCCGCAGGCAACCAGAGCCAGAGCCATGACAAGCGCAAGGATCATAGCGAGAACTCTTTTCATGATTGTTCTACCTTCCTTCATTTATTCGGGCAAAGCTTGCCCGTTCAGGTGCATTATAACAGATACGGCAGAAAAGGGCAAGCCCTATTTGCAGGGTCTGCTGCATTTTTCACCATGGCAGGGTTTGAAAAAACGGGTGCTTTGTGGGAAAAACGGCTTTATTTAGTCATTTTTACCGCTGCCTCCAGACCGATCTTCATCATGTTGGTGAAGGTGGTCTGGCGCTCGTCGGCGGTGAGCTCGGTACCCAGCACCAGATTGTCGCTGATGGAGCAGATGGCCAGCGCACGCTTGCCCAGATAGGCGGCGGTGCAGTACAGAGCAGCGGCCTCCATCTCCACGGCCATGACGCCCATCTTCTGCATCCGGGCGTTGCGGCCGGCGGCGTCATAGAAGGTATCGGAGGAGTAGAGGTTGCCCACGGGCATCTTCACGCCCAGCTCACGGGCCGACTCCACGGCGGCCATCAGCAGATCGAAGTCGGCAATGGGGGCATAGTGGACGCCCAGCTCGTACTGGTCAGCGAAGCTGGAGTTGGTGCAGGCGCCCTGTCCGGCCACCACACTGCCCAGCTCCAGATCGGCCCGCATGGCTCCGGCGGAGCCCACGCGGATGATGTTTTCCACGCCGTACTGGGTATACAGCTCATGGGAATAGATGCCGATGGAGGGCATTCCCATGCCGGAGGCCATGACGGACACCGGCACGCCCTTGTACGTACCGGTATAGCCCTGCACGCCACGGACGTTGTTCACCAGCACGGGGTTTTCCAGAAACGTCTCGGCAATGAACTTGGAGCGCAGAGGATCGCCGGGCATGAGCACGGTCTTGGCGAAGGCGCCGGGGGCAGCGTTATTATGGGGGGTAGGCATAGATGGTTCCTCCTTTTATTCCTGTTCCATGGCCTTCACGGCCTTGACAATGCGGCTGGTGCCCAAACGGTCGGCCCCAAGGGCCACGAAGTCACGGGCGTCGTTGAGGTCGGCGATGCCACCGGCAGCCTTGATCTTCACATGGGGAGCCACATGGGCCTTGAAGAGGGCCACATCCTCACGGGTGGCGCCGCCTCCGCCGAAGCCGGTGGATGTCTTGATGTACTCGGCGCCGGAGTCGGACACCACACGGCACATCTCGATCTTCTCGGCATCGGTGAGCATACAGGTCTCGATGATGACCTTCAGCAGCTTGCCGTGGCAGGCGGCCTTCACGGCCCGGATCTCCTCCAGCACCTGATCGTACAGGCCGTCCTTCACCCAGCCGATGTTGATGACCATATCCACCTCGGAAGCGCCGTTGTTCACGGCGTCCTCCGCCTCGAAGCACTTGGCGGCGGTGGTGTCATAGCCGTTGGGGAAGCCGATGACGGTGCAGATGGCAACCTTGCCGTCCACGTACTCCGCCGCCTGCTTCACATAGGAGGCGGGGATGCACACGCTGGCGCAGCCGTACTTGACGCCGTCGTCGCAGATGGCCTTGATCTCGTTCCAAGTGGCGCTCTGGGCCAGCAGGGTGTGGTCCACCCTGGCCAGAATAGACTGGATCTCCTGGTTCATAACAGTTGTCTCCTTTCATAAAAAAGGCACGCTCTATCCGCACAGGGAGGATGTTCTCCCTTTGTTTTGTGCGTGGATAGTCTATAGATATGCATTATCATATCAGAAAAACCGTCCTTTGTAAACGGCGGAATTGGCCGGGGATGAAAAAGGGACACGGCAAACCGTGTCCCTTGCAGGTCATGCTTATACGTTGAAGCGGAAGTAGATCATATCGCCGTCCTTGACCACATAATCCTTGCCCTCGGACCGCAGCAGGCCCTTCTCCTTGGCGGCGGCCACGCTGCCGCCGCAGGCCATCATCTCGTCGAAGTTGATGGTCTCCGCCCGGATGAAGCCCCGCTCGATATCGGAGTGGATCTTGCCCGCCGCCTGCGGGGCCTTGGTACCCTTGCGGATGGTCCACGCCCGGCACTCGTCCTTGCCGTAGGTCAGGAAGGAGATCAGGCCCAGCAGATCATAGCTGCACTGGATCAGGCGATCCAGACCGGACTTCTCGATGCCCAGATCCTCCAGGAACATGGCCCGCTCCTCCGGATCGTCCAGCTCGGCGATGTCCTGTTCCAGCTTGGCGCAGATGGGCAGCACCTGTGCGCCCTCCTTCTGTGCCAGATCACGCACCAGCCGGAAGTAGCGGTTGTTCTCGTAATCGGCAAAGCCCGCCTCGTCCATGTTGGCGGCGTAGATGATGGGCTTCAGGCTCAGCAGGTCGCAGGTCTCCACCAGCGCCCGGTCGTCATCGCCGCAGGAGAAGGTGCGGGCGGACTTCCCGGCATCCAGATGCTCCGCCAGCGCCTTGAACACCTCCGCCTCGTGGAGGAACTTCTTGTCGCCCTTGGCGGCCTTGGCGGCCTTCTCCACCCGGCGGTTCACCATCTCCAGATCCGCCAGGATCAGCTCCATGTCGATGGTCTCGATGTCCCCCAGCGGGTCCACCGGTACGTTGGTACCGGCATCGGCTACCACGTGCATGATGTTCTCGTCATCGAAGCAGCGCACCACATGGACGATGGCGTCGGTACGGCGGATGTTCTCCAAAAACTTGTTGCCGAGGCCCGCTCCCTGACTGGCTCCCTTCACCAGACCGGCGATGTCCACAAATTCGATGACGGCGGGGGTCTTTTTATCGGGCTGGTACATCTCCGCCAGCTTGTCCAGCCGCTCATCCGGCACGGCCACCACGCCCACATTGGGCTCGATGGTGCAGAAGGGGTAGTTGGCGCTCTCGGCACCGGCGTTGGTGATGGCGTTGAACAGAGTGGACTTTCCCACGTTGGGCAGCCCCACGATACCTAATTTCATAGTTTTTCGCTCTCCTTAAAAAGTCTTGATTTTCAAGGGCTTCCGGAATCCGGCGTGTTTGGCTTACGCCATTTTTACGCCATTTTCGCATGGACTTATATGCTAGGAAACCCTGCCTGATTCAAATTGCCGCACAGCCTGATCCAAGGATCCAGATGTGACATGGACGTATCTGTCCATCGTTGTTTTGATACTTGCATGACCCAGCAGCTTTTGCAGCACCTTGGGCTGTACGCCGCTTTCGATTGCTCTTGTAGCATAGGTATGTCGCAGGGCGTGCATACAAAAGTGTTTGATCCCTGCTTCGTCGCATAGCTTGTAAAGGTGGGTATCATAGGAACTGTTTTTCGCCGGTTCCCCGGTACGCCAGTTGATAAAGACAAGATCACGCATCACCAGCCGGGAGACTTACCGCATTCTTTGCCTTTTAAGTTTTTGCCCATTGTATACTCCTTTCCCGCAGAGAGAAAAGAGCCCACTGCAACAACATAATTATAGCAGATAGGTTCTTTTCTCTCAAGCTGTTTTTACAAATTATCTTTTGCTGCCAGATCACCAGCTTTGGGCTGATGTACTCTTCAAACTCCCGACGCTTGACCAGCTTTTTTGTGCCGACGAACAAAACAAAGGGGCAGTTGGGCGAGCGGAGCATACTGTCGATCTTGTTGATGCCGATGTTGCTGTATTCTGCCGCTTCTCTGGCGGTCAGCGGCATTTTGAGGTGGATGGGGACGGTGAGGATGTTGTCCATGGAAAAGTCTCCTTTCGTGGTGCTTAACCAACGGACACATTTTCCGGTTTTGTCCGAAAAATTTTTTAGGTCGAAGGAGCGAGGTCTGCGCTTTTGCTCCAAAAGGTCCTTTCACTATTCAACGGACAGAATGAATCGGAGTGTCACGATTTTGTCTCACGGACGTTTTCTCTCTACTTGACATCGGACATTTTTCTGCCGTTTTTTAAGTATCGGAGAAGAAAAAATGTCCCCGCTTTCGAAAAAGCGGGGACATCACGATCTGCGGATATTGAGATTTGAGAGAATAGCAAGCACAGCCGGTGTCCGGACACACGGCGATTTTGGGAGTATCCCAAGCCCTTTGCATTTGGCATACAGCCCAATGCTCAGAAGGTATTCGATTATGAATCATTCAGTGCCGAGCACTTGCTTTCTTCATGAACTCCAGATAAAGACTGTACAGCACGGCGCAGACGGGAACGCTGAACAGCATCCCCAAGATGCCGAATGCTTCGCCGCCGATCGTAACAGCCATCAGCACCAACAGTCCGGGAAGCCCAACGGACTTGCCGACCACCTTGGGATAAATCAGGTTGCCCTCCACCTGCTGCAAAACGAGCAAAAAGAGAATGAACCACAGAGCCTTGCCGGGTTCTGCCAGCAGGATCAAAAACGCGCCAAGACCGCCGCCGATCCATGCGCCGAAAATCGGCACCAGCGCAGTAACAGCCACAAACGCCGAGACCGCACCGGCATACGGGATCCCAAGGATCAGCATTCCAAAGAAGCACAGAACGCCGATGATGACCGCTTCGGTAAGCTGACCACTGACAAAATTTGTAAATGTCTGGTTGGTCAGAGAGGCGATACTCAGCAGCCGCTGCGCCTTCTTTTGCGGAAGGACTGTCACAACGAGTTTTTTCAAATGTGCTGCGACGACTTCCTTCTTTGCAAGCAGATACAGCGCAAAGACAAGTCCCAAGAGAACGTCCACCAAAACCGACAGGACAGAGGTTGCCGCACCCCACGTCACGGTGAGGATGCCGCTTCCCTCGTCGCTGATCAAGGCGGTGAGCTTCTCGATCAACAGGTCAGAGTCTATGGTGTATTCGGGCAGGACGATATTATATTTTGCGGCAAACCGGACAACGCCTGTCCACCACCGCCTGATCTCCTCCACATAGAGCGGAATGTTTTGGACAAACTCTTCGCAGGATTCCCGCAGGCTGGGGATCATCATAAACACCACGGCAAACAGAATTCCAAGGACAAGTACGGTGCTTGCTGTCAGGCACACAGGGCGGACCAGCTTTGCAGGAGCTTTGCGGCACACCTTGTTCCAGCAGCATTCCAACGGTCGAAGGACTACGTTGATCAAAAAAGCAATTGCGCCGCCGATCAAAAACGGAGTGAACAGCGCAAGCGCCTTGCCGAGAAAACGCAAAACAGCATCAAGGTTTACCAGCGTCCATGCGAATACGATCAGCAGCACCAGTGCACGGGTAATATAGCGAATGATCGTCTTATCCGGCCACTTGCTTCCCTGCGGTGCGGGATCCTCGTTTCTGTCACCGGCTGGGTTTTGCGGTTTTTTCTCCATGTATTTCCTTTCCGTCAGTATGGGAGACCCTTTCAAATCCGGAAGCACTTTTGCAGGGCTTTATACTCACCCAACGCCAAAATCGTAATGTCATCGGACAATATGGTGTCCGGCGTAACGGAAACATCCGTTTTTCCTGTGCGTTTGATGCCAAGAATGTTGATGCCGAACTTCCTGCGGATATCCAGTTCGCCAACGCTTTTCCCGATCCACGCCTCCGGCACCTGCACTTCAAAGATGGCGTGCTGCTCGTCGATCTCTATGTAGTCGAAAATATGGTCGGCAGTGAATCGGATCGCTGCCCATTTTGCCACCTGTTTTTCCGGGTAGACTATATGGTCTGCCCCGTTGCGAAGCAGAAACTTTGCCTGCACATCACGCTCGGCACGTGACACCACGCACTTTGCACCCAGCTCCTTCAGCAGCGAGGTGGTTTCCAGCGAGTTCTGAAAATTGCCGCTGATGGTCACAAAACAAACATCAAAATTTCCGATACCCAACGAACGCAGAAACTCCGCATTGGTGCTGTCGCCGATCTGTGCGTTGGTGACAAACGGAAGCACATCGTTGATCCGTTCCTCATTGGTATCGACTGCCATGACCTGATGCCCCAGTTGAGAGAGCTGCATGGCGATATGCCGCCCGAAGCGGCCTGCTCCGATCAATAAAACATTTTTCATGGGATAGATGCTCCTTTGCTTATCCAATCGTGATGCTTTCCTGCGGCAGCTTTGCGCTGCCGGCTTTCTTGGTGGACACCGCCGCATAAACGAGTGTGAGCCCGCCGACTCTGCCCAGATACATCAGCGCGATCAATACCATTTGCGAGGGAATATGCAGCTGCGGCGTAAGACCCAATGTCAGTCCAACCGTGCCTACCGCCGACGCTGCTTCATACAGGCAGGAGGACAGCGGGAGATCCTCGTATACGCTGATAAAAACGCCTCCGCCAAAGAACAGGGCAAGGTACATCGTCAGGATGGTCGCAGCGGTTTTGACGGCGCTGCCATCGACTCTGCGCCCAAAGAACTGGGCGCTGTCCCGCTGGCGGAAGGTCGCAGCAGCATTGGAAAGCAGAACTGCCAGCGTGGTGGTTTTCATGCCGCCTGCCGTAGACCCCGGAGAGCCGCCAATGAGCATCAGAAGGATCATCACGCCCAGCGATGCGCCGGACATGGCGGGTAGATCGACTGTGTTGAAGCCCGCCGTTCTCGGCGTGACGGACTGAAAAAAGGATGCCAGCAGCCGGTTTTCGGCGGGAAGCGCAGAAAAGTCTGAAAAGAAGAAAAACACAGCAGGCAGAAAAATCAAAAGACCTGTCGTGACGAGAATCACCTTGCTTTGCATTCGATAACGGTGGAACCGCCACTTGTTTTCAAAGATGTCATCCCACGTCAGAAATCCAATGCCGCCAATCACGATCAACAGCATAATCGTGATATTGATCACCGGACTGCCCGCATAGCCGGTAAGAGATGGATAGCGGTTGCTTTCTGTCCCAAGAATGTCAAACCCGGCGTTGCAAAAAGCGGAGATGGAATGGAATACCGCCATCCAGACGCCACGCCATCCATAGTCGCGGCAAAACACCGGCAGCATGGAAAGTGCGCCCAGCAGTTCGATCAGAAATGTCCCTCGTAGGATAAAGCGTGTCAGGCGGACGATCCCTCCGACCTTCGGCGCTGAGATGGCGTCCTGCATGGTGCTGCGCTGCATCAGAGAGATCCTTCGCCCGGACAGCAGCGCAAACGATGCCGCCACAGTGACAACACCGAGCCCGCCTATCTGAATCAGCGTCAGGATCACCGTCTGGCCAAAGACCGACCAATAGCTGCCGGTATCCTGCACCACAAGACCCGTCACGCAAACAGCGGAGGTCGCAGTGAAAAGCGCTTCATGAAATGGCGTTACGCACCCGGCTGTTGTGGAAAGCGGCAGCATCAGCAGCAACGCACCCAACAGAATGACCCCGGCAAAGCCCAATATGATAATTTGAAAAGACGAAAGGCGGTGCTTTCTGCAAACCACTTCTTCCGACATCATCCTCACCCCTTATGAATCGCACGATTGCTTTATTGTTCGCAGGTCAAACAGACGCCACATTGCCTGACTGTGATGAAGGATACCCTGTACGCACTCAGATCGGAGACCGTGATCTCCAAATTCTGAGCGGTAAAGGAATCGCCCTTACTGGGGACTCTATTCAGCTGCTCCATGACCCAGCCGCCGACGGAAACACTGTCCGATTCCAGCTTGACGCCAAAGAATTCCATAAAATCCTCCAAGCTGACGGAGCAGTCCACGCGGTAGGTATTTTCGTCCAGCTTTTCAAAATCTTCTTCCACCTCGTCGTGTTCGTCCCAAATTTCACCGACCAGTTCTTCCAGAATATCCTCCATCGTAACAATACCAAGCGTGCCGCCAAAATCGTCTACGACTACGGCGACATGGGACTTCTGATGCTGGAGCATTTTCAAAATATCCCGGATCTTCGTGTGCTGATAGACAAACAGCGGCTCCGTCATGATCTCCGCAATAGGCTGATCCGTCATCTTGCCGTTGATATAGAAGTCCTTCTGATGAAGAACGCCGACGATCTGATCGATGGTATCCCGGTAGACCAGTAGGCGGGAAAAACGGGACTGTGTAAAGGCTCTGGCAATTTCCTCATGGCTTTCGCCGATGTCCACGGCCTCCAAGTCGATTCGATGGGTCAGAATTTCTGCCGCCGTCAGGTCTCGGAACTCAAGGGCGTTGCGCAGCAGCTCGCCCTCGTTTTCGTCAATGCCGCCGTCCTGCTCCACGTCCTGCATAAAACGAAGCAACTCCTCGTGGGACATTTTTGCATCGTCATCTGTCTTGAAGAAGCGGGAAACCAGCTTTTTCCACTGAGAAAAGAGAAAATTCAACGGTGTCAGCACCCAAATCCAAAGGCGGATAAAGGGTGCGCTGAACAAAGCAAAGCGTTCAGGGGCGTCCTTTGCAACACTCTTGGGGGTGATCTCACCAAAAATCAAAACAACGACCGTTACGACGACCGTAGAAACCGTCGCACCGATGTCGCCGTAAAGTCCGACGAACAGAAGTGTGCCGATGGACGCCACCATGATATTGACGATATTGTTGCCGATCAGGATGGTGGAGATCAGCTTGTCATAATCTTGGGACAGCTTGAGCGCCAGCGCTGCCCGCTTGTTTCCGTTGTCCGCCAACACCTTGAGGCGGGTCTTATTCAGAGACGAGAACGCCGTTTCTGTGGCGCTGAAATAGGCGGACATAACGATGCAGGCCACCATTGCGAAAATGCTTCCAAAATAATTCACTTCAAACTCCTTTATGTTCTGTTCATACGATCATTTCATGCAAAAAAGACACACCTATACCCGATACCGCAGCAAAGGGCGTAGATATGCCACATACGAACAGGCCATATAAGAGCAGTTACCGTTATCGTCGCTACTGTCATTTTCCACGGATCTCTTTCTCCTTTTTGCTGTGTGCTTATTGTGTGCTTATATTATAGCATTTTTCCGGTGTAGATTCGGTAAAGAAACGAGTGCGGCGCAATCTCCTCCTGTGAGAAATCTTGAAGCGCTTCCGCTTATGCGATATAATAACTGCTGGCAGTTATTTATACCACTGGATCTAAGCCGTTTTTCTCCCGGGCTTCGCCCGAAGCCGAAAAGCATGGCGTATGATGCCGCAATAAATTTCAGGAGAAGCATGATGAAGAATCGGCAGCGACAAAAGGATACTCTATTTTCGATCCTTATTTTTTGCAGTGCCTTTGCCGTCAATTTGCTGATTCAGAAGCTCTTTACCATGCAGACGCTGGTACCCATGATCTTTGTGTTCGGCGTGTTTTTGATCTCGCTGAAAACCCACGGGTATTGCTATGGCATCACTTCGGCAATCGTCAGCGTATTTGCGGTGAATTTTGCCTTCACCTATCCCTATTATGTCTTCGACTTTTTCGTGGGGGAAAGCATCTTATCTGCCGTCATTATGCTGGCAGTTGCCGTTTTCACCAGTACGCTGAACAGCCGCATTCGGGATCAGGAAAAGCTGCGGGCAGAAAGTGAAAAAGAGCGAATGCGGGGCAATCTGCTGCGGGCGATCTCCCATGATCTGCGCACACCACTCACCTCTATATACGGGTCCTCCTCCACGCTGATCTCCAAGTATGATGCGCTGCCAAAGGAGCAGCAGCTCAAGCTGTTGGGAGAAATTCAGGAGGACAGCGAGTGGCTCATCCGCATGGTTGAAAATCTTCTGTCGGTTACAAGAATCGACGGTGCGAAAGTGGAAGTCGTGAAGACACCCACGGTTCTGGATGAGCTGATCGACTCGGTTCTCATGAAGTTTTCCAAAAAGTATCCGAATCAGAAGGTCATCACACAGATACCGGAGGAATTTGTGGACATTCCCATGGATTCGCTCCTTATTGAACAGGTACTGCTGAATCTTCTGGAAAATGCCGTATTCCACGCAAAAGGCATGACGGAGCTGACGCTTTCCGTTTCTCTTGTGGGGGATAAGGCGGTATTTGAGGTTGCCGACAACGGCTGCGGCATCCCGGAGGATGCACTTCAAAAGATTTTCACCGGAAGTTATGAAAAGTCCGCCGCGCCGGTGGACGGGACCCGCAGCAATATGGGGATCGGACTATCCGTGTGCGCCGCCATCGTCAAGGCGCACGGCAGCGAGATCACTGCGGAAAATAGGAAGGGCGGCGGTGCGGTATTCCGCTTTGCTCTGGAAAGAGGGGGTGAGGACGATGGGCAATAACAAGTACAAAATCCTGATCGTAGAGGACGAGGCCAATATCCGAAGCTTTATCAAAGCCAATCTGGAAACCAGCGACTATCAGGTGCTCTGTGCGGAGACCTGCGAGCTTGGCATGATGATGTATGCCTCCCATCATCCGGACCTCATCCTTTTGGATCTTGGTCTGCCGGATCGAGACGGTATGAGCTTGATTCAAGAAGTTCGGGAGACAGACACCGTGCCCATCATTGTGCTTTCCGCCCGTTCCAACGAGAGGGACAAGGTGGAGGCGTTGGATCTGGGGGCGAATGATTATATCACCAAGCCCTTTGGCACGGAGGAATTGCTGGCTCGTATCCGTGCCGTTCTCCGCAGCCATCGGCACAGCGAAGAGAAGGAAAGTTCCCATGGTGGGAAATTCCGCCTGCAGGATTTGCTGATCGATTACGATACACGACAGGTTTTTGTAGGGAAAGAGGAGGTCGACCTGACCCAGACGGAATACAACATCATGGCGTTTCTCTCCGTTCACGCCGGAAAGGTGCTGACGTATGCCGCCATCATTCGGGCGGTCTGGGGGTATTCGGACTATGGCAGCGTCAAGAAGCTGCAAGTCAACATGAAGAGCATCCGCAAGAAAATGGGCGTGACGCCCGGCGAAAAACGCTACATCATCAACGAGCTTGGCGTCGGATACCGTATGCTGGCGGAGGATGAGGCATAGCGCTGCCAAAGTTCTGCGCCGCTTGACAGGTGCGTACCATGCAAATGAGCTTTTTCCGTTTCTATCCCAAACGGAGAAGGCTCATTTTTTGTTTGGAGGATCAAAGGAGTGAAACGCCTTGTATCTCTCTGCGCCGGTGCGCAGGGCAGCTTGAATATTCTTAGTAATGTTGCAGCAGGCGATTTTCGCAACTGCGTACCGCCGGTTCCTCTACGCCGTTTTTCCGCCATTTCTGCGTGGGGATGCGTAGGGAAATAGGAACTTTTATGTTTTGACTTCATCCGAAAATGCCTGCCCTATCAAGCTTTATCGGCATTTGTGCGTTTGCGGAGAGTTTCAGAAACAGGCTCGCTTTCGACGATACCTAATTTCATAGTTTTTCGCTCTCCTTATGCTTTAGAGGCGGCAGAGCCGCCAGTTTTACCGGATAGAGGCGCCCCGGCAGGCCGATGCCCACCGAGACGAAGCGTAAAATCGCCGGAAGGACAAGCTGTCAGGCGTGTTTACCCTTGCTCATTACGGATATTATCATACCATGTCGGCGGCAGATGCACAATAGGAAAAAGGCTCCGGCGGCGCAAAATCTCCTCCCCTTCGGCACAGACGGGGGCAGGAAAGCCCTGCGGCCCGTGTGGGCCGCAGGGCTTTCTCCCGATGAAGCTTAGTCCTTCTTATTCTTGCGCTTAGTGACAAGCAGCACCACCAGCACGATGATGCCCACGCCAGCCACCGCCAACACGACCCACAGGGCGGTCACGTTGCTGCTGTCGCCGGTGGCGGGGGTATCGGGCGTAGTGGGTTTCTCCGGCTGGGTGGGCCGGGAAGGCTCACCCGGCTTGCCGGGCTCCTCATACCGCAGCAGGGAGATGTCCGCCCCCAGGCGGATGGTCTTGCCGGCGAAGTCGGTGGTATTGCTGTTCACCAGCTCTGCCACACCCGCCAGCTGTGCCGGAGTGGTCAGGCTGAACTCGGTATCCGTCCCGTTATACCACGAGAGATCCACTGCCCCGTCCCAGCGGGTGGTGGAGAAGTATTCCACCGTGACCTGCTCTTCCGTTACGCCCTCCGGCAGGGTATAGGCGTAGCCGGAAGCCGTCTCGGCAAAGGCCGCTCATTGCCTTCGCCGTCCGTATGGTGGATGGCGGCAACGTCATAGCCTTCCCGCCGCTCTGCCTGCACCTGTCCGTCCAGAGCCGAGACCGGCAACACCAAACTCAGCACCATGCACAAAGTCAGCAGCAGCGCCGATACACGCTTCCTGTGTCGCTTTCTGTGCAGGTCCCTTCCTCTCTGAAAATTTTTATATGCAGCCCCATAGGGCATGATATACAGCTTCACGGCTTGGCCGGGTCATAGACGCAGCTGCGGACCGTGCCACCGGTGACCGGCACCTGCGCCACCGTCAGAGGGATACGGTACAGGGTGTGCAGCAACTCCTCCGTCAGCATCTCCTCCACCGGGCCGCAGGCCGCCACCGTGCCGCCGTGGAGGGCCAGCACATGGGTGGCGAAGCGAAGGGCGTGCTCCGGATCATGGGTGGACAGCAGCACCGTGTAGCCCTGCTCCGTCAGGCGGCGCACCTGCTGCAGGAGCCTAAACTGGTTGCCGTAATCCAGATTGGCGGCAGGCTCGTCCATCAGCAAGATCCTCGCCTGCTGGGCCAAGGCCCGTGCAATGAGGGTCAGCTGCCGCTCGCCGCCGGAAATGCGGCGGATGCCCCGGTCTGCCAGCGGGGCGATGCCCACCAGCTCCATCATGCGCTGCGCCGTCTCCAGCTGCTGCCGTCCCGGCTGCCGCAGAGGCTCCAGCCCTCCGGCGGCGCCCATGAGCACCGTGTCCCGGACGGTGTAGTCGAACAACGGCTGGCTGGACTGGGGGATATACGCTGCCAGGCGGGCCAGCTCCCGCCGGGACAGATGCCGCACGTCCCGCCCGCACAGGGAGATGCTCCCCTGATAGTGGGACAGAAAGCCCAGCATACAGCGGAACAGGGTGCTCTTCCCCGCCCCGTTGGGCCCCAGCACTGCCACCAGCTGTCCGGGCTCGGCCCGGAAGCTGACATCCCGCAGCACCGGGTGAGCGCCGTAGGAAAAGGAGAGTCTCTCCACGTCAATGCTCATGCCGTCGCCCTCCCGTGATGATGAGATACAGAAACAGCGGCGCTCCCACGAAGGCCGTCAGGATACCCAGAGGCAGCTCACCGGTGGTCACCAGCCGAGCGATGTCATCCACCGCCAGCAGGAAAGCCGCTCCAAACAGGGCCGCCGCCGGGATCAGCCGCCGGTAGTCGTAGCCGAACAGCATACGACAGAAGTGGGGGATCACCAGACCCACCCAGCCGATCATGCCGGACACCGCCACACTGGCGGTGGTCAGCAGCGTGGCGCACAGGATCACCACCAGACGCAGTACCCCCGTCCGCACGCCCATGGACTGGGCCTCCTCCTCCCCCACCGTCAGCAGGTTCATCCGCCAGCGCAGGAGAAACAGCGGCAGCAATCCCACCGCCACCGGCAGCACCAGAAAGCGCACGTCCTCGACCTTGATGGAGCTGAGGCTGCCCATGAGCCAATAGGTGATGGCGGGCAGCTGCTGCTGGGTATCCGCCACCAGCTTGATAAAGGACGTCCCGGCGGAAAACAGAGAGGAGATCATCATACCCGCTAAGATCAGCGCCACCGTGGGGTCTGAGCGGGACAGACGGCTCACCAGCCACGCCGCCGCCACGGCCAGCAGACCGAAGCAGAAGGCGGCCAGGGAGATGCCGAAATACCCGGCCCCCAGCAGGATAGCCAGCGCTGCGCCGAAGCCTGCGCCGGTGGAGGCCCCCAGAATATCCGGCGACACCATAGGGTTGCGGAACATTCCCTGATAGGCCGTGCCGGAGACGGCCAGCGCCGCGCCCACCAGCGCTGCCGCCGCAATGCGGGGCAGACGGATGGCAAACACCACCTTCTCGTCGCTGACGGACCAGTCCGCAGCGCCGCCGGTGAGCCTTGTCCACAGCATATGCAGGAGCTTACCCGCAGACAGACCGTAGCGCCCCACCAGCATGGAACCCAGCAGAAGCAGCAGGCACACCCCGCCCAGCAGGAGAAAGCGCCGCCGGTAGGTCCGCCCGGCCATCAACTTCTCCATGGGTCAGTTCCCCGCCGCATTGGGGACGATGTAATAGGTGCCGGTCTTGGCATCATAGTACACCTCACCCCGCTTTTCCATATCCTCGCCGCCGGAGAGGCCCTCCTGCTGCCGGAGCCGCTTCGCATGGTCTCCAGCAGCCGGGGCAGACTGGCGTTCATATGCCGCCGCTCTCCCAGTAGCTCCGCCAGCCACCAACCCAGTGAAAACGCGGAAAACGCCAACAGCAGCAGGCAGATCACCACCGGGATCTCCATGGCGCTGGCTGCTGCCCGCAGGATATTGTGAAGCAAGGTACTCATTTATTCGTCCCTCTCTTTTTTGAGATACAGCACACCGGCGCCGTCGCCGGGTTCGCCGGTGATGCGGCCGGTCTGTCCATCGGATTGACTGCCGCCGGGGCAGAGGGATCTGTCCCTCCGGCGGAGGGCTTGCCGCCGGCGCCGGGCTTTTCAGGCTCTGTGGGATTCTCCGGCTGATCCGGCTGCGCCGGCTCCTCCGCCCTTTCCGGCAGCAGGCATGCCGCCGTCAGGCAGGCCAGCATCCACAGGGTCAGCCGCCGCAGGCGGATATGGCACTTCTTCCTCGCAGGTTCTCCTCCCCGTATGGGGTCACGTCCGCAGGGTGGATCGGCTCAGCATCCCGGCCGCCTCCTCCGCCGACAGGTCATAGTGCCAGAACAGCCGGTAGTACTCCTGTGCCACAGCCGTCATATCGTAGTCATACAGCTGGGGGTACAGCAGATTCCCCAGCCACCAGATGCCCAGCACCCGGTTCACCGACGGCGGGGAACTCATCCAGTCGTAGGGCAGGCCCGGTATCTCGTAGTACCGCCCCTGCTGCACGGCGGTGAGGCCCGCCCAGTCCCCTTCCGTCAGGGTATCGTAGGGGCCGCCGGAGGACAGCAGAATAACATCCGGCTCCACGGCGTATACCTCCTCCAGACTGACGGTGGTACCGCCGCCCCGGTTGGTAACTTCTTCCGGGATGATGGCGTTCACCGCCCCCACAAGGTCGATGACGTCCGCCTGTACGGACCCGGCTGCGTTGCAGGCAAGGCCCGTGGATCCGGTGCCGAAGAGCACCTTGAGTCGCTGAGACTCCGGGATCTTTGCGGCGTTGGTCTGGGCCATGGTGACAGTGCGGTCAATGAACTGCGCCAGTTCCTCCGCCTGCTCCTGCCGCCCCAGAATGTCCCCCAGCGTCCGGTAGGCCGCCGCCATATCATCCAGATCCGCTTCGATGAAGATGGTGGGGATGCCCGTCTGCTTCTGAATGGTGTCCATGTCCTTGGCGATGCTGTCCTTGGCGTCGCCCAAGTCGATAATGAGCTGGGGCTGGGCGGCGATGAGGGACTCCATATTCAGGTTGGCCTTGCTGCCGTAGAATTGGCCGAAGGTGGGCAGATCCCGCATCTCCTCCGGAAAATAGGACATCTGTGCCGTGCTGGGGCTGCTGCTGAGCCCCACAAGCAGGTCATAGGCCACCGGCATCAGGATCATCTGGGCTGTGGAGCCGCTGGGTGCGATGCGGGTGATCTCGGCAGGGATCTCCACCTGCCGTCCGGCGGAGTCGGTGATCATCCGGGTCTCCACCCCTTTCAGGGGGTCGTAGCCCGTCTGCTTGCCGCCGCAGCCAACCAGCAGGCACAGGCACAGCGCCAGTACCAGCGATATCCACCGCTTTCCACTCGTTCTCTTCATCGTTTTTCCTCCGTTATCCTCATTTGCATATCACGCTCGCCGAAAAGAGCGCCGCACCATGGCGGCAGTCTTTTCTATCGTAAGTCTATTTTATCATCTGCCCCGGCAAAAGAAAATATCCTTTTCGCAAAGCAGAACACAATTCCGTATGGCGGAACGCTCTACGCATGATAGCCCAGCTCCCGGCTGAGACTCCCGGCGGCGGCGCAGACCATGTCCACCGCCTCCTCGAACTCCCCGGAGGCAACATGGCGAAACAGGCCCACCACTGTCAGGGTGTAGCGCATCTGCCCCTCCCTGTCGAACACCGGAGCCGACACGGACCGCAAGCCGATCTTGTACTCGCCGTTTTCGATGGCGCAGCCCTTCCGGCGGATGTGTTCCAGCTCCTCCAGCAGATCCGGCAGGGTCACGATGGTATGGGGGGTAAAGGGATCCATGCCCTGACCGTTCATCAGATAGCGCACCGTGGCATCCGGTAGCTGGGACAGCAGCAGTTTCCCCTGCGACGTGGCGTGAAGGGGCGTACGGCCGCCGATCTCCGAGGCCACCTGGATCCCCGTGCCGCTGACCCGCTGGTCGATGACCACGATGTCGCTGCCCTCCACGCAGGAGAGCAGGGCCGTATACTGGGTCTGTTGGGCCAGCCGCTCCAAATGGGGACGGGCGCAGCGGGTGATCTCCCACGCAGCGGACACGCCGCAGCCCCACTCGAACAGCTTTGTCCCCAGATAGTACCGGCCATCCGACTCCTGCCGGATGCAGCCGTAGCTCCGCAGGGTGGCCAGCAGCGAGTGGATGGTGCTCTTGGGGTAGCCGGAGGCCTGACTCAGCGCCTGAAGGGTCATGGGGACCCGGCTCCGGTTCAGCAGCTCCAGCAGCTCCAGCGCCTTGCCCAGCGACCGCACGCTTCCCTTTTCCTGCGGCATCATACGTCCTCCTTCCGCCGGGGGATGGGTCGAAAGTCCGGCTTTCCCGGCAAGCTGCCGGGCAGCCCTCGCTCCATAGGCGGCGGTGTTGGCACCTCGTCGTCCCGCTCCCCGGCATAGAAGGCCCGGTTGTTCTCCACCAGCTCCGCCAGCGTCACCGGACGATAGCGGTTCACATCCACTCCGGCATTCAGCACACGGGGCAGCTGCCGCAGCAGCTCATAGTCCCGGCCCCGTCCGTGGTGGAGGTGTCCGTGGATCATGTAGCCCCGCTTGTGGTACAGCATGGGATAGTGGCACAGGAGGATGTGCGTCTCCCCGTCGTCGATCTCGTTGAAGTCCGTCACCGTCTCGAACCAGCGGTACAGCCGCCCGGCGTCCTCATAGCCGGTGTCGTGGTTGCCACGGATCAGGTGCTTATGGCCCGACAGCCGCTCCAGCAGCTCTCCCGGCACCCGCCCGCCGTTCCAGCCGATGTCTCCCACCAGATAGACGGTGTCCTCCGGACCCACGGTGTCGTTCCAGTTCTTCACCAGTGCCTCGTCCATCTCCTCTACGGTGGCAAAGGGCCGGGAGGGAAGCAGCTGTGCATAGTGAACGTGCAGATCGGCGGTATAGTAGATCATGGCGCTCTCCCTTCTCCGGCGGATATTTTTCTCTATCATACCGTCTCCGCCGGTCTGCGTCAAGCGTTCATTCCGTATGGCGGAATTTTTCTGCGTTTTTCCGGCCTCAGATTCCGCTATGCCGTCGAAATGACCAATTCCCCGGAAATGGGCCAACGCAGCCCATCGGGAAAAGCCTCCGTTTCCGGGCAGAAAAAAGAGCGCCCCGCAGGGCGCTCTTTTCCGTACGTTATGATAGGGATCGCTTACTCCTCCGTCTCGTCGGCAGGTTCTTCCGCAGGCATGTTCTCCTCCATGGATACGCTGTCGGCAGCGCCCTCCTCAGGCACCAGCTCCTCAGCGAAGTGCCGATAGGCGTTCAGGCCGGCGCCGGCGGGGATCAGCTTACCGATGATGACGTTCTCCTTCAGGCCCACCAGATGGTCCACCTTGCCCTTGATGGCGGCCTCGGTCAGAACCTTGGTAGTCTCCTGGAAGGAGGCAGCGGACAGGAAGGAATCGGTGGCCAGAGATGCCTTGGTGATACCCATCAGCAGTTGGGTATAGGTGGCCTCCTGCAGCGGCTCACCGGTCTCGGCGTTGACCTCACCGGCGGCGATGCGGGCCCGCACCTTGGCGTTCTCGTCCTCCACCTCCAGCACGTCGGCCATGGCGCCGGACAGCAGGCCGGTGGCGTCATTGGCGTCCTCCACCCGGACCTTGCGCATCATCTGGCGGACAATGACCTCGATGTGCTTATCGTTGATGTCCACGCCCTGCTGACGGTACACCTTCAGGACCTCCTGAATGAGGTAGTTATGCACCGCCGAAGCGCCACGGATCCGCAGCACATCGTGGGGATTCAGTGCGCCGTCCTGCAGCTGGCGGCCCTTCTCGATGACCTCGCCGTCCCGCACCTGCAGACCGGTGTGGGGCATGGAGTAGGTCCGGGTATCGCCGTCGTCGGCGGTGACGATGATGTTCAGCAGGCTGCCCTTGGTGGCATCCTCGAAGCGGACCTTACCGGCGATCTCCGACAGGGTGGCCATCTTCTTGGGCTTGCGGGCCTCGAACAGCTCCTCCACTCGGGGAAGACCCTGGGTGATATCGCCGCCGGCCACGCCGCCGGTATGGAAGGTACGCATGGTCAGCTGGGTACCGGGCTCACCGATGGACTGTGCGGCGATGATGCCGACGGCCTCGCCGGGTCCCACCGGCTTGGAGGTGGCCAGGTTCATGCCGTAGCACTTGGCGCAGATACCGCTGTGGGCCTTGCAGGTCAGCACGGTGCGGATCTCGGCGGAGTGGATATCGAACTTCTCCATCAGGGCGGCGTCGTCCTCGGTCATCATGTGATCCTTGGAGATCAGCACCTCGTCGGTGCCGGGCTTCAGGATGTCCCGCACCGGGAAGCGGCCCTTGACACGCTCGGAGAACTTCTCGATGACCTGGCCGTTCTCGCTGATCTCGGACACCACGATGCCCTTGTCCACGCCGCAGTCATCCTCACGGATGATGACATCCTGGCACACGTCCACCATGCGGCGGGTCAGATAACCGGAGTCTGCGGTGCGCAGAGCCGTATCGGCCAGACCCTTACGGGCGCCACGGGAGGAGGTGAAGTAGTCCAGCACGGACATACCCTCACGGAAGTTTGCCTTGATGGGGATCTCGATGGTCTTACCGGCGGTGTTGGCCATCAGGCCGCGCATACCGGTCAGCTGACGGATCTGCTTCATGGAGCCACGGGCGCCGGAGTCAGCCATCATGAAGATGGGATTATACTTATCCAGACTGGCGGTCAGGGCGTCGGTAACGTCGTTGGTGGTCTTTTCCCACTCACGCACCACCAGCTTGTAGCGCTCCTCGTCGGTGATGAAGCCCATGTTGTACTGGTCCTCGATATCCACCACTCGCTGCTCCGTCTCGGCAATGAGGGAGTACTTCTTCTCGGGTACCGTCATATCCGCAATGGAGATGGTGATGGAGCCACGGGTGGAGTACTTATAGCCGGTGGCCTTGATGTTGTCCAGCACCTCGGCGGCGATGGTAAAGCCATACTGCTTGATGGTGCGGTCCACGATCTTGCCCAGCAGCTTCTTGCCGCAGGTCTCGGTGATCTCATAGTCAAAGAACTTATCGGAGGGCGTACCGTCCTCGTTGAAGCGCTTGACAAAGCCCAGATCCTGAGGGATGTTGCGGTTGAAGATGATCCGACCGGGAGTCGCCCGCACCACATGGCGCAGCGTCTCGCCGCCCAGCTCCTTCTCCACCCGCACCCACACGGGCTGGTGGATGCCGATGATGTGCTCGTTGTAGGCCATCAGCACCTCGTCCTCGTCCCGGTAGACGTTGAGGCGGTTCTGCTCCTTCTCCTCGTCGGTGAGCTCGTCGTAGTTCTTACCGGCCAGCGCAAAGTCGATGCCCTCGGGCCAGAACTCGTCGTTGGTCATCTGGCACATACCGTTTTCAAACCGCTCGAAGGTCAGGTAGTAGGAGCCCAGCACCATATCCTGCGTAGGCACGGTAACGGGGCCGCCGTCCTGCGGACGCAGCAGGTTGTTGGCCGACAGCATCAGCAGACGAGCCTCGGCCTGAGCCTCGGCGGACAGGGGGACGTGGATCGCCATCTGGTCGCCGTCGAAGTCGGCGTTGAAGGCGGTGCAGTTCAGGGGGTGCAGCTTCAGGGCACGGCCCTCCACCAGCACCGGCTCGAAGGCCTGAATGCCCAGACGGTGCAGCGTAGGCGCACGGTTGAGCATCACGGGGTGATCCTTGATGATCTCGTCCAGAGCGTCCCACACCTCGGTGCGGCCCTTATCCACCATCTTCTTGGCGGACTTGATGTTGTTGGCGGAGCCGTCCTCCACCAGCTTCTTCATGATGAAGGGGCGGAACAGCTCCACGGCCATCTCCTTGGGCACGCCGCACTGGTAGATCTTCAGCTCGGGGCCCACCACGATGACGCTTCGGCCGGAGTAATCCACACGCTTGCCCAGCAAGTTCTGGCGGAAGCGGCCCTGCTTGCCCTTGAGCATATCGCTCAGGGACTTGAGGGCACGGTTATTGGCGCCGGTGACGGGACGGCCACGGCGACCGTTGTCGATGAGGGCATCCACGGCCTCCTGCAGCATCCGCTTTTCGTTGCGGACGATGATGTCGGGGGCGTTGAGCTCCATCAGGCGCTTGAGGCGGTTGTTGCGGTTGATGACCCTGCGATACAGGTCGTTGAGGTCAGAGGTAGCGAACCGGCCGCCGTCCAGCTGCACCATGGGGCGCAGCTCCGGGGGGATCACCGGCAGCACGTCGATGACCATCCACTCCGGCTTGTTGCCGGACAGGCGGAAGGCATCCACCACCTCCAGCCGCTTCACCACACGGGCCTTCTTCTGGCCGGAGACGGTCTTCAGCTCGGCGTGGAGCTGCTGGCTCAGGCCCTCCAGATCCACCTGCTGCAAAAGCTTCTTCACGGCCTCGGCGCCCATACCGGCATCGAAGTCATCCTCATACTTCTCCCGCATATCCCGGTATTCCTTCTCGGAGAGGATCTGGTTCTTCACCAGCGGCGTCTCGCCGGGATCGGTGACGATATAGGCGGCAAAGTACAGCACCTTCTCCAGAATGCGGGGGCTGATGTCCAGCAGCAGGCCCATCCGGGAGGGGATACCCTTGAAGTACCAGATATGGCTGACGGGGGTGGCCAGCTCGATGTGGCCCATGCGCTCACGGCGCACCTTGGCCCGTGTGACCTCCACGCCACAGCGGTCGCAGATCTTGCCCTTATAGCGGATCTTCTTATACTTGCCGCAGTGGCACTCCCAGTCCTTGGTGGGCCCGAAGATGCGCTCACAGAACAGGCCGTCCCGCTCCGGCTTCAGGGTGCGGTAGTTGATGGTCTCCGGCTTCTTCACCTCGCCGTAGGACCACTCACGGATCATTTCCGGAGAAGCGATTCCGATTTTAATGGCGTCAAATGTTGCGTAACTCATAGTATGCTGCTCCTCCTGTCCTTAAAATTCTTCCCCGTCGCCGTCGTAGGAAGCGTCCACTTCCTCGTCGGCCACGTAGTCAAAGCCCGCATCCGCCAGCTCGTTGTCGTCGGCATAGCGGTTCTGGCGCTCGTCGTCGGCATCCATCCGGGCCAGATTGAAGGTATCCAGAGCGTCCTCGTCCTCCTTCAGCTCGATCTGGTTGCCGTCCTCGTCCAGCACCTGAATATCCAGGCACAGGGACTGCAGCTCCTTCACCAGCACCTTGAAGGACTCCGGCACGCCGGGGGTCGGCACGTTGTGGCCCTTGACGATGGCCTCGTAGGTACGGACACGGCCCGTCACATCGTCGGACTTGACGGTGAGGATCTCCTGCAGGGTGTAGCTGGCGCCGTAGGCCTCCAGCGCCCACACCTCCATCTCACCGAAGCGCTGGCCGCCGAACTGGGCCTTGCCGCCCAGGGGCTGCTGGGTCACCAGAGAGTAGGGGCCGGTGGAACGGGCGTGGATCTTATCATCCACCAGATGGTGCAGCTTCAGGAAGTACACATAGCCCACCGTGACCTTGTTGTCAAAGCGCTCGCCGGTGCGGCCGTCGTACAGCCAGCTCTTGCCCTCCGGGTCCAGACCCGCCAGCTGCAGGGCCTCGGAAATATCCTTATCGGTGGCGCCGTCGAAAATGGGGGTAGCCACCTTCCAGCCCAGAGTCTTGGCGGCGTAGCCCAGATGGACCTCCAGCACCTGACCGATGTTCATACGGGAGGGAACGCCCAGGGGGTTCAGCACGATATCCAGCGGCGTGCCGTCGGGCAGGAAGGGCATATCCTCCTGAGGCAGCACACGGGACACGACGCCCTTGTTGCCGTGACGGCCGGCCATCTTGTCGCCCACCTGGATCTTGCGGCGCTGAGCGATGTAGACACGGACCACCTGATTCACGCCCGGCCCCAGCTCGTCGCCGTTTTCACGGGTAAATACCTTGGCATCTACGATGATGCCGCTCTCGCCGTGAGGCACCTTCAGGGATGTATCACGGACCTCACGGGCCTTCTCGCCGAAGATGGCCCGCAGCAGGCGCTCCTCGGCGGTGAGGTCGGTCTCGCCCTTGGGGGTGACCTTGCCCACCAGAATGTCCCCGGCGTGGACCTCGGCACCCACCCGGATGATGCCCCGCTCGTCCAGATCCTTCAGAGCATCCTCGCCCACGTTGGGGATGTCACGGGTGATCTCCTCAGGCCCCAGCTTGGTGTCACGGGCGTCGATCTCATATTCCTCGATATGGATGGAGGTATACACATCCTCCTTCACCAGCCGCTCGTTGAGCAGCACGGCGTCCTCGTAGTTGTAGCCTTCCCACGTCATGAAGCCCACCAGAATGTTGCGGCCCAGAGCGATCTCGCCCTCCTGCGTGGCAGGGCCGTCGGCCAGCACCGTGGGATCGTCGCCGCCGTGGACCCGCTCGCCCACAGAAACGATGGGCTTCTGGTTGATGCAGGTGCCGTGGTTGGAGCGCAGGAACTTGATGAGCTTATAGTCCTTGGTCTCGCCGGCGTCATACTTGACGGACACGTTGGTGGCGTCCACCTTGGTGACGATACCGTCGCCCTCGGCCAGCACCGCCACGGCGGAGTCCAGGCAGATCTTATGCTCCATACCGGTGCCCACGATGGGGGCCTCCGGCCGCAGCAGAGGCACGGCCTGCCGCTGCATATTGGCGCCCATCAGCGCACGGTTGGCGTCGTCGTTGGGCAGGAAGGGGATCATGGCCGTAGCGATGGACACCATCATACGGGGGGAGATGTCCATATAGTCCACATACTCCGGCTCCACCTGAATGGTTTCGTCCTGATGGCGGCAGGTGATACGGGGCCCGATGAGGCAGCCGTTCTCGTCCACCGGCTCGGCGGCCTGGCAGACGATGTACTGATCCTCCACGTCGGCGGTCATATAGGTGATCTCGTCGGTGACACGGCCGGAGGGATGCTCCACCCGGCGGAAGGGGGCCTCGATGAAGCCGTACTCGTTGACCCGTGCATAGGTGGCCAGATAGGAGATCAGGCCGATGTTGGGGCCTTCAGGCGTCTCGATGGGGCACATACGGCCATAGTGGCTGTAATGCACGTCACGGACCTCCATGTTGGCACGCTCACGGGACAGACCGCCGGGTCCCAGAGCGGACAGACGCCGCTTGTGGGTCAGCTCCGCCAGCGGGTTGGTCTGATCCATGAACTGGCTCAGGGGGCTGGAGCCGAAGAACTCCTTGATGGCCGCCGTAACGGGCCGGATGTTGATGAGGCTCTGGGGCGTGACGATATCCAGATCCTGAATGGTCATGCGCTCCCGGATGACACGCTCCATGCGGCTAAAGCCGATGCGGAACTGGTTTTGCAGCAGCTCGCCCACGCAGCGCAGGCGGCGGTTGCCCAGATGGTCGATATCATCCTTGGTGACCAGCCCGTGGGCCAGCGCATTCATATAGTTGATGGAGGCCAGAATGTCGTCCACGATGATGTGCTTGGGCACCAGATCGTCGGTGTGGAGCCTGCACTGCTCCATCAGTTCCTCGCCGCTGTACTGGCTCAGCAGCTCCTGCAGCACGTCGAAGCGCACCCGCTCCTTGATGCCGCAGCACTCCTTGGGATCGAAATCCACGTAGCGGCTCATGTCGCACATCCGGTTGGTGAACACCCGAATCACATCGCCGCTGTCCAGCTTCACGGAGACCTCCGCCACGCCGATGGCGTCCAGCTCCCGGCACTCTGCGCCGGTGAGGACGTGGCCCTCGTCGAAGAGGATCTCTCCGGTGGCGGGGTCGGCCACAGGCATAGCCAGCTGCTGGCCCTTGGCCAGCGTCCACAGGGTCAGCTTCTTGTTGAACTTATACCGGCCCACGATGCTCAGATCGTACCGCCGGGGATCGAAGAACAGGTTCTGCATCAGGGTCTCGGCGGAGTCCAGCGTGGGGGGCTCACCGGGGCGCAGCTTGCGGTAGATCTCCAGCATGGCGTCCTCATACGTCTTGCAGGCGTCCTTCTCCAGGGTCACCACGATGCGGGGATCGTCACCGAAGCGGTCCATGATCTCGCTGTCGGTCTTGAGACCCAGCGCACGGATCAGGCAGGTGATGGGCAGCTTCCGGTTCTTATCGATGCGGACCCAGAACACCTCGCTGGTGTCGGTCTCGTACTCCAGCCATGCGCCACGGTAGGGGATAACGGTGGAGGTCAGCAGGGGCAGATCGGTCTTGAGGTCGATCTCCTTGCCGTAGTAGATGCCGGGAGAGCGGACGATCTGGCTGACCACCACACGCTCGGCGCCGTTGATGACAAAGGTGCCGGAGTGGGTCATCAGGGGGAAATCACCCATGAAGATCTCCTGCTCCTTGATTTCGCCCGTCTCCTTGTTCCGCAGCCGCACGCTGACCTTCATGGGGGCGGCATACGTGGCGTCACGGGCCTTGCACTCCTCCACGTCATACTTGGGCTTCTCGTCCATGCTGTAATCGATAAAGCTCAGCTCCAGATTACCGGCATAGTCCGTGATGGAGGCTACGTCCGCAAACACCTCCCGCAGGCCGGTGTCCAGAAACCACTTGTAGGATTTCTTCTGGATCTCCAGCAGGTCGGGCATCGCCATGACTTCCTCGTGTCTGGCAAAATTCTTTCGCAGGGTCTTGCCATAGTACTTGTCCTTGGCCATCTTCAACACTCACGCCTTTCTTTTAGCTTTTTAACATCCTCTTACACATCCACGCCGCCTGTCCCGGCCTCCACAGGGGCCGTCTCCGGCACAGGCTCTCCCCCGCCACGGGGCGCCGCCTTCGCTGTGATACGCACGGGTCAGTTGTCCGTTTTCTGCCGTTCCCGCTTGTAATTTCCGCCGAAAGCTGGTATCATACACTTACGGATGAAGTGGGAATATGGCCCCACTATCCGAATATAAGCGTCTTATTGTACCAAATACTTCTGCGTTTGTCAACCCCTTCCGACTCGATTTTTCTTCGAGCCGGTTTTTTGTTGCCACAGACCGGAAAATGCCCCGCACAAGCACATATAAATAACAGGCGGGCAGCCCGATGGGCCGCCCGCCTGTTATTTATTATGATTTTATTATGATATCATATGGCGTCTCAGCACAGCTTGGCGCCGGCGGGGATCGCGTCGTCCAGCAGCAGCAGGTGCAGCTTCTCCTCCCCCCGCTCCTTATGAACGGCGGAGATCAGCATCCCGCAGCTGGGGATGCCCATCATCTTCCGGGGCGGCAGATTCAGAATGGCCACGGCGGTCTTGCCGATGAGCTGCTCCGGTTCATAGTAATGCCGGATGCCGGAGAGGATGACCCGATCCGTGCCGGAGCCGTCGTCCAGCGTAAACTTCAGCAGCTTGTCGCTCTTTTTCACCGGCTCGCAGTTCTTGATCTTCACCGCCCGCAGGTCGGACTTGCAGAAGGTGTCAAAGTCCACCTTCTCCTCCGTGTAGGGCTCCACCTCCAGCGCCGGCAGCGCCGCCTTGCGCTGCTGAGCCTCCAGCTCCTCCAGCTCTGCCAGTGCCTTTTCGGCGTCGATACGGGGAAACAGGGCCTCGCCCTTGTGGACTGTGGCGTCCGGGCGCAGGGAACCCCATACGTTGGCCTTCTCCCATGTCCGGCAGCCTTGGCAGGCGCCGATCTGGTCGAAGATCTTCTCGGCGCTCTCCGGCATAAAGGGCATCAGCAGCGTAGCGCAGATGCGGATGGTCTCCAGCAGATGATACATCACCGTAGCCAGCCGCACCCGGTTGGCGGGATCCTTGGCCAGCGCCCACGGGGCGTTCTCGTCGATATACTTGTTGGCCCGCTGGATGGTCTTGAACACCTGCTCCAGCGCATTCTGGAACTGGAAGCGCTCCATCTCCGCCTCATAGCGATCCCGGAGGGTAGAGGCCATGGCCCTCAGCTCCGTATCCGGCTCGCCCTCCTGCCGCTCCGTGGGCAGGGTGCCGCCGAAGTACTTCTCCACCATGGCGGTGGTGCGGCTCACCAGATTGCCCAGATCGTTAGCCAGATCGATGTTGATGGTCTGGATCAGCAGCTCATTGGAGAAATTGCCGTCGCTGCCGAAGGGGAAGGTCCGCAGCAGGAAGAACCGCAGGGCATCCACGCCGAACTTCTCCGCCAGCAGATAGGGATCCACCACATTGCCCTTGGACTTGGACATCTTGCCGCCGTCCAGCAGCAGCCAGCCGTGGCCGTAGACCTTCTTGGGCAGGGGCATCTCCATGCTCATGAGCATGGCCGGCCAGATGATGGAGTGGAAGCGCACGATCTCCTTGCCCACGAAGTGGACATCGGCGGGCCAGTACTTCTCGTAGTCGTCATACTTGTCATTCAGGAAGCCCAGCGCCGTGGTGTAGTTGAACAGAGCGTCCACCCACACATAGACCACGTGGCCGGGGTCGAAGTCCACCGGGATGCCCCAGGAGAAGCTGGTGCGGCTGACGCACAGATCCTCCAGACCGGGCTTGATGAAGTTGTTGACCATCTCGTTGACACGGCTCCGGGGCTCCAGAAAATCCGTGTCCTCCAGCAGATGGCGCACCCGGTCGGCGTACTTGCTCAGCCGGAAGAAGTAGGCCTCCTCCTCGGCATCTGTCACCTCACGGCCGCAGTCGGGGCATTTGCCGTCCACCAGCTGGCTCTCGGTCCAGAAGCTCTCGCAGGGCTTGCAGTACTTGCCCCGGTAGGTCCCCTTATAGATATCCCCCTTGTCATACATCCTCCGGAAGATCTTCTGGATGGAGGCCACATGATAGTCGTCGGTGGTGCGGATGAACCGGTCGTTGGAGATGTTCATCAGCTTCCATAGGTCGAGGATCCCTCTGGGGCCCTCCACGATCTCATCCAGAAACTCCTTGGGCGTCTTGCCTGCAGCCTTGGCCTTGTCCTCGATCTTCTGGCCATGCTCATCGGTGCCGGTGAGGAACATGACATCGCAGCCGGTGAGCCGCTTATAGCGGGCCATGGCGTCGGTGGCCACGGTGCAGTAGGTGTGTCCGATGTGGAGCTTGTCGGAGGGGTAGTAAATAGGGGTAGTGATATAGAACTTCTTCTTTTCCATGGGTGGATATCTCCTTTTCCGCCGTCCCGAATGGAAGGACGGCTTAAAATTACAGGCACAGAACCGCCATCGTCCGGGCAAAGAAAAAGCGCCGCAGCGGCGCACGGAGCCACGGGCCGGGACGATAGACACGTTCAGTTTATCCCATGCCGCCCGGTCTGTCAACCGCTTTGTTGCTTTTCCCGCGGAAACACGGTATAATATCAGAAAATCCCGCCGAAAACAGGAGGAATCCCCCATGAAGCTGGTAAGCTGGAACGTCAATGGCCTGCGGTCGTGCCTGACCAAGGGCTTTCTGGAATATGTGAAAAACGAGGACCCGGACATTCTCTGCCTGCAGGAGACCAAGCTCCAGCCGGAGCAGGCGGTGTTCGATCTGGAGGGCTATCACCGCTACTTCCACTCCGCCGATAAAAAAGGCTACTCCGGCACGGCGGTGCTGACCAAGGAGGAGCCCCTGTCCGTCACCTACGGCTTCGGAGCGGATATCCACCGCCACGAGGGCCGGGTCATCACGGCGGAGTACCCGGACTTCTATCTGGTGTGCTGCTATACCCCCAACAGTCAGGACGGGCTGAAGCGGCTCCCCTACCGGATGCAGTGGGAGGACGATCTGCGGGCGTATCTTCTGGAGCTGGACGGGAAAAAGCCCGTGGTGTACTGCGGCGACCTGAACGTGGCCCATCAGGAGATGGACCTGAAAAATCCCAAGACCAACCGCCAAAACCCCGGCTTCTCCGACCAGGAGCGAGCGAAAATGACCCGGCTGCTGGAAAGCGGCTTTGCCGACACCTTCCGCACCCTGCACCCGGAGGAGGTCACCTACTCCTGGTGGAGCTACCGCTTCCATGCACGGGAGAAGAACGCCGGCTGGCGCATCGACTACTTCATCGTGTCCCGGCGGCTGCTGCCCCGTGTGACGGACGCCGCCATCCGCACGGAGGTCTACGGCAGCGACCACTGCCCCGTGGTCCTGCAGCTGGACACCTCCTCCGGGCAGGCGTAAGTGCCGCTCGGCCTCCCGCCTGTCAATGCAGGCAAAAAATAAACAGGATTTCCTGCAAAAAAGTGCTGCAAAATGGTGAAAAATGCCATTTACGGAGGTTTTGGCCGGTGTTATAATCGATTCGTTAAAAAAAGAGCAAACGATACACGCATACAGGAGGTATGTCTTATGTCTTACAGAATTCTGACCATCGATCCCGGCTCCACGTCCACCAAGATCGGCGTGTTTGACGACGAGAAGATGCTGTTTGAGGAGAACCTGCACCACTCTGCCGAGGAGCTGGCCCAGTTCGAAACCATTCCCCAGCAGGAGACCTTCCGCCGCCGGCTGGTCCTGAAGGTGCTGGAGGAGCACCATATCCCGCTGGAGAGCCTCAGCGCCGTGTGCGGCCGGGGCGGCGTTCTCAAGCCTGTCCACGGCGGTACTTACCTCACCACCGATGCCATGATCGACACCCTGAAAAAGGGTCCCTACGGCCACCATGCCAGCAATCTGGGCGGCCTGCTGGCCCGTGAGATCGGCTCGGCGCTGCACATCCCCTCCTACATCGTGGATCCCCCCGTGGTGGATGAGCTGGCGCCCCTGGCCCGCTACTCCGGCCACCCCCTCATCACCCGCCGCAGCATTTTCCACGCCCTGAACCAGAAGGCCGTGGCCAAGCGCTACGCCAAGGAGATCGGCAAGCCCTATGAGTCCCTGAACCTCATCGTCTGCCACATGGGCGGCGGCGTGTCCGTGGGTGCTCACGTCAAGGGCGAGGTGGTGGACACCGGCAATGCTCTGGAGGGCGAGGGTCCCTTCTCCCCGGAGCGGTCCGGGACGCTGCCCAGCGGCGCACTGGTGGATCTGTGCTTCAGCGGCAAGTATACCGAGCAGGAAATTCGCCGCATGATCACCGGCAACGGCGGTCTGCTGGCCTACACCGGCTCCACGGATATGCAGGAGCTGATGCGCCGGGCCGCCACCGACGCCAAGGTGCGGGAGGTCATCGACGCCTTCCACTACCGGGTCGCCAAGGAGATCGGTGCTATGGCCGCCGCCATGAAGGGGCAGGTGGATCAGATCATCCTTACCGGCGGCATTGCCCACGGTCAGGAGACGGTGGACGCCCTGAAGGGCTACGTCAGCTGGATCGCACCGGTGACGGTGTACCCCGGCGAGGGCGAGCTGCTGGCGCTGGCGGAGGGCGCTCTGCGGGTGCTGCGAGGCGAGGAGACCGCCAAAATCTACGAATAAGCCTTCTCATCCCGGACACGGGGTCTGCGGCGCTGCCGCAGACCCCGTGTTTTTATGTGCATTCCGATGGTCTGTCCATCGCCCTCTTTATCACAAATCAACCGTTTGTGTCAAATTCTGACCGTTTGTGCCAAAGCCGTTGCGGCGGCGGAGGCATCCCGATAGAATGTAGATGTTGTAATACGTCCTGCCGATACCGGCAGGCAGGCAAATGGAATTGATAAGGAGATGATCGAATGCACTTGCGCAGTAAGACCGTGCAGCAGCTCCTGTCGGTGATCCTGTCGGCAGTCATGGTCCTATCCATGCTGCCGATGGAGGTCCTGGCTCAGGAGACGCCGCCGGTGACCACTCCCATGGACCTGACCGCCATCACGGAGGATACCTCCGGTGACGGCTGGTCGTGGACACAAAGTACCAAGACCCTGACTCTCACGGGCCTGACCCTGACGGTCAGCGACGACAGCGCCCATGCGCTGATCCTGCCCGACGGGGCCACCATCGATCTGGCCGACGGTACCGCCAGCACCCTCACCGGCGGCAGCAGATCCACCGTATACAGCAGCGGCGAGGTGAAGCTGCGCGGCAGCGGCAGCCTGACGGTCTATGGCCGGGGCTGGCGCAGCGCCACGCTGGATATGTTCATCCCCGGCACGCTGACGGTGGAGTATGACGACCCCGACGGCGGTGCCGTGCTCAAGACTGACGAGGGTACCGAGGGCGCAGCCATCTGCGCCAACGTCACGCTGGATAACGGCATCCTCCGGGCCACCGGTCCGGACTTTGCCTCCGCCGACGACGGCAGCAGCGTCGGCCTCCGGGGCCGCCTCACCACCCACGGCAGCTCCGTGGAGGCCCAGCTCACCGCCCGCACCGGCTATGCCAGCTATGGTCTGTACTTCGACAAGCAGGGCAGTGGCCGGGGCGACACCTGGACCATGGGACTGGGCAAGGTGACCGCCGCCGCAGGCCACGCCCTGAGCAACTACAGCTACGGCCTGTACGTGGATTACAGCTCCGTCAATGCGCTGGAGCTGGACGGCACTCAGCTGACGGCCATGGGCGGCGAGAGTGACCAGTACGGCAGCCAGGGCGTGTTCGCCGGCGAGGAGATCATCGTCAAGAACGGCGCCACCGTCACCGCCACCGGCGGACAGGTCAACAGCTCCTATGAGAGCGTCGGCTTCAATGCTGTCAGCTGGCTCACCGTGTCCGGAGAGAACTCCAAGGTGCTGGGCTACGGCGGCACCTCCGTCAAGGGCGATTCCAAGGGTGTCCGATGCGACAGCCGCTTCACTCTCACCGACGGCTGCGTCTTCGGTCAGGGCGGCGTGTCCTGCACCAGCTCCAGAAATGTGGGCGTCGAGTTCAAGCGTCTCATGATGGAAAGCGGCAAGCTGGAGGGCATCTCCGGCAGCCCCGACTCGTCGTACCAGACCTGGGGCGGCCAGTTTAACGCCTACGGCCTTTACTGCACCGGCACCGCCAAGATCACCGGCGGTGAGCTGATCGGCACCGCCAACGGCACGGACCGGGAACTGGACTACAGCGCCTACGGCTTCTACGGAAGCAATGAGCTGACCATGAGCGGCGGCACCCTCCGGGCCACCACCGGCGACACCCCTAACGCCAGTTCCGGGACACTGGCGGCCCTCAGCGTGGTCTCCAACAAGTCCAAGACCCAGCTCAGCGGCGGCACCATCTACGCCAGAGCCGGTGTCTCCAACGATGACCGCAGCTACGGTATGCGGATCCTCGGCACCGGCTCTACCCTCACCATGACCAATACCGAGGACGCCGCCCAGCCCATGAGTCTCTACGTCACCGGCCGGAACACGGCCCTTTACGCCACCGCTCTGGCAGACGGCGGCCTCCTGCCGGAGATCACCGCCTCCTCCGCCTACGATGCCGAGGCCGACACCCTCGCCGATGGCTACACCTTCTCCGACAAGCAATACCGGAAGGACGGCACGGCGGCCCTGTCCCTGTCCGCAGCCGCCTGCCTCCACAGCGCCAGCGATGATACCGGCCTGTGTACCAAGTGCGGCAAGCGGGTATACGAGGCTGTGCTGCTGACGGACGGTGCCGTCACCCAGCGCTATGCCGCCGCCGGCGAAGCCTTCACCGCCGCCCAGACGGAGGAGCATCAGGGCTGCACCCTGCGGCTGCTGACAGATCTCATCGACGACGGCACGCCTCTGGTCCACGACCCGGTGGTGACCATCACCGGCGGTCGGTTCACGCTGGACCTCCACAACCACACCATAGCGGGCAAGACCTCCGACTATAAGGAGGGCGTCGTCACCGTCACCGGCGGCCAGCTCCGCATCGAAAACGGCACACTGGAGAACCTCTACACCGGCAACGACAGCAAGGCCCAGGCCCTGACCCTTCTGGGCACCGACACCCATGTGACGCTGGCCAATGTCACCGCCATCGGGGCCACGCCCCCCAACGGCGACACCAGCGCCTCCGTCTATGCCCCCGACGGCGCCCGTCTCACCATCGAGAGCGGTGAGTTCACCGGCCGGGTCGCCGGCACCTACGCCTCTGCTCCGACGGAGACGCCCCACGTCTCCATCGCCGGAGGCACCTTCCACAACGGCCTGTCCTACTCCATCCACGAGACGGAGGCCAACGCCGCCACCCTTCTGGCCATTCTGAAGGAGGGCTATGCGCTGGCCCACGCCGACGGCACGCCGGTGGATCTGGGTACCGAGCCCTCCTTCAACCGCTTCTCCGGCACCTATACGCTCAGCGGCGAGGTGCAGGTGGTGGCCCACACCCACAACGTCCGCAGCGGACGGCCGGGCTACTGTGGCTGCGGCTATGCCTGCCCCCACGACGGCCAGATGCCGGACAGCTACTTTACGCTGCCGGTTTGCTCCCTGTGCGGCGTCTCCTACGGCACTCCCCTCAAGGACCTGCGCACGCCCACCGGCAAGATCATCATCGATGAAAACAACTGGTGGCAGGACTTCCTGAACACCGTCACCTTCGGCCTGTTCTTCCCCACCGGCGCCCGGTTCACCATCGAGGCTGCCGATGACAGCGTTGACCACGCCGGCTACGACCCCGAGCTCTACCCCGTGACGGTGGAGTATCTGGTGACGGATCAGCGCTATACCTCCGACAAGATGGGCGATCTTGCCGATCAGTTCCGGCCCTATCCCGGCAAGGCCGTGCCTCTGCCGGACGATCAGACCAGCATCGTCTATGCCAAGATCACCGACTGGGCGGGCAATGTCACCTACCTCAGCACCGATGACCTGACGGTGGACGCCACCGCCCCGGAGATCTCCTCCGATGTGGCCGAGAACCAAATTTACTGTCAGGACGGTCTCCGCATCGCCTTCCGGGATGACCATCTCAAGAGCGTCACCCTCAACGGCACGGAGATGACCTACGCCGCCGAGGACGGCTGGTATGTCCTCCGCCTCAGCGCCGTCTCCGGCTCTCAGGAGGGACAGCAGACCCTGACCGTCACCGACGAGGCCGGCAACGGCACCACCGTTCACTTCCAGTGGTACGCCGGTCACAGCTTTGACGATACCGGCCTGTGCAGTCACTGCGGCCTTCAGGCAGAGGCCCGGTGGAACGACGCCTTCTTCCCGCATCTGGAGGATGCGCTGACCTCCGCCGATGCCGCCGAGGACGGCGCCCGTTTCACGGCGGTGGTCATGCTGACCAATGTCTCTCTGCCTGCCGATGCCTTCTCTCTGGACGGCATAAGAGCCGTGCTGGCGCTGGAGGGCCACACCCTGACCCTGTCGGCTCCCATGACGCTGGAGCAGAGCTCCGGCAGCCTCACCATCCGTGACAGCACCAGCTCCGGCAAGATCACCGGTCAGGCACTGACGGTAAAGGGCGGCCGCCTGACGGTGGAGGCCGGCTGCTTTGAAAACACGCTGGACCTTCAGGACTACAACGTGACCCTCTTCGGCGGCACCTTCGCCCGCATTACGTCGGAGGATGCCGCATATCCCCGTGCGGCTCTGGCCTTCCACACTGCCTATCAGCAGGCGGACGGCCAGCTGATCCGCCGCAGTGACATCACGCCCACGCTGGAAAATGTCGCCGTGGTCTCCTGCCCCCACGATGAGATCGACGGCATCACCTGCCGCATCTGCGGCACCAAGATGGTGGCCAAGGTGGCTAAGGATGATACTCTCCGCTACTTCGCCGACTTTGAGGACGCTGCCCAGTATGCCGCAACGCTGGAGGGCTCCGCCATCACCCTGCTGAGGGATGCCCCCTGGAGCAGCATGGGCCTCCCCACCGGCACCTATACGCTGGATCTCAACGGCAAGACCCTCTCCGGCTCCAACGATCTGATGATCGATGGCAGCTTTACCATCTGCGACAGTCAGGGTGGCGGTAAGCTGTGGCGGGACGGCACCATTTTGGTGCTGGGCGGCCATGCCGCCATCACCGGCGGCCAGTTCAACCGGGTGTATCTGGCCTCCGACAGCGCCGATCTGTCCGTCACCGGCGGCACCTTCGCCCGCATCGCTTACAGCGGCGAGGATACCTCCCGCACGCCTCTGTTCTTCCCGGCGGAGGGCTATACCTTCCAAAAGGCCGACGGCAGCTACGCCAATACCGGTGACGTGGTCATGGAGGAAAATCTCCGCTATCTGGAGGACGTCACCGTCACCACACCTCCCTTCACTATCACCCGCTCTCCTGTGGACACGGACCTCTATACCACCACCCCCGTCGGCTATCGGCCGGACTTCGTCACGGAGGTCACCTTCCATATTCCCGAGAGTGACCCCACCATCGAGTTCCAGTGGTATCAGGTGGGCGATCCCGACCGGATCAAGAGCTACGGCAGTGCATTGGTCTGGCAGAACCCCTTCACCATCTATACCTTCATCGACGGACCGGCCCAGTACTACGGCATCTTCTCCTACAAGGGCTATTCCGTCCGCACCGACGTTCTGACAGTACGGGAGCTGGTCTGCGACCACCCCGGCGTGGATGCCGAAAACCGGTGCAGCCAGTGCCGTGCGGAGGTAGCCGCCTCCGTGGAGCTGAACGGCTCCACCGGCTACTACCTGTCCCTGTCGGAGGCTCTGGCGTTGGCCCGGACCGATGCCTACCGTGGCTGCACCCTCACGGTTCTCCGCAGCAGCACCGATACCATCTCCGTCAATAGCGGCTCCTTCACGCTGACGGCGGCGCAGGGCGTGACGCTGGGCGGCAAAGTGACGCTGGCCAAGAATGCCGCCGTCACCCTCTCCGGCGGCAGCTACACCAACTCCGCCAGCATCTTCGGGCCCAACCGCATCGAAGGCGGCACCTTCTACGGTGCCGTGGCCCTGCGGGACGGCTCCTCCGTCTCCGGCGGCAGCTTCATCGGCGCCGTCACCATCTCCGACACCGTAACCGTCACCGGCGGTACCTTCACCGGCGATGTCACCATCAACCATGGCGGCAAGCTGGTCGCCAGCGCCGGCACCTTCGGCAACGTCAACGTCAAGTCCGGCGGAGGCGGCGCTCTCACCGGCGGCCACTTCGGCGAGATCACGCAGAGCAATGGCAGCCTCTGCGCCGCCCTTCTGGCGGAGGGCTATGCCTATTCCGACGGCGGCATCATCAACGGCTATGTTCCCATCGTCGGCGGCGTGGACGTGGTCCCCCATGCCCAGCACCAGTACGTCTGGCTGAACCAGAAGCTGCTGTGCGGCTGCGGCCGTGTGGCAGATGAGGACGCCGACGCCCCGGTCATCACCGGCATCACCGACGGTGAGACCTATTACGGCGACGTGACCTTCACCGTCACCGACGCCCATGACTTCACCGTCACGGTGGACGGCCAGCCTGCCGCCGCCGAGGGCAGCCTGTACACCCTCCCTGCCGACAACGTCTCCCACGAGATCGTGGCCGTAGACGTGGCCGGCAACCGCACCACTGTCACGGTGTCGGTGTATCGGACCTATACCGTGACACCGCCCACCGGCACAGGCTTCACCTTCACCGGCGAGACCACCGTCCGCCACGGGCAGGATTACCGGTTCCGGGTGGATATCGCCCCCGGCTACTCCAAGCTGCCGGATTACTCCCTGCTGGTCAACGGCCAGACCCCCGGCGGCATGGGCGATGTGGACTTCGACGAGTGCCTGATCCCCAGCGTGGAGGGCGACCTGACCATCACCGTCACCGGCGTGGCGGATATCACCCCGCCGGAGGCGGAGCTGACCATCGCCGGGAATCCCTTCCGCCAGTTCCTGAACACCGTCACCTTCGGCCTGTTCTTCAAGAGCACCCAGACCGTGACGGTAACGGTCTCCGACCTGGGCAGCGGCGTGGACACGGCGGCATGGATGCTGTCTGACACCGTCTTTGCCAGTCAGGACGCCATCACCGGCAGCTGGACGGACCTGTCCCTCACCGACGGCAGCGGCAGCTTCTCCATCCAGCCCGGCCAGAAGGGCTATGCGTACCTGCGGGTCACGGACCGGGCCGGGAACATCACCGTTCTGAACTCCGACGGCGTGGTGGTCTACACCGACGCTCAGGCGGATACCCGGCAGATCACCTATGTCAAGCGCAGCGGACAGGATGTCTCCTTCCACGTCGCCCTCAACGGCAACACCGTCACCGGCGTGCAGCTGGCGGACGGCACGCCTCTGGCGGGCTTCACCGCCGCCGAGGACGGCACCGTGACCCTGCCTGCCGCCACGCTGCAGGCGCTGGCCGCCGGGGACTACACCCTGTACGTCACCTACGCCCCCTTGGGCGTGGCCTACACCGCCCGCTACGAGGCCAGCGAGGCACCGGCCATGACCTCTGTGGCCCTGTCCGTCCAGAAGGCCGAAGGCAGCGTCGCCATTCTGGATGACGTGAGCCGTGACTACAACGGCCAGCCGGTGGAAACTCCCGCCATCACCTCTCTCGGAACCGGCGCTCTCACGGTGGAATACCGGCCGCAGGGCGGCGAGTTCACCACGCAGGCCCCCAAGGCTGTGGGCAGCTACACCGTTCGGGTCACGGCGGCGGCCGACGATGATTACGCCTCCGCCAGCGCCCAGCGGAACTTCCGCATCACCGCCAAGAGTGTCACCATCGACGGCGTCACCGTGGAGCCCTCCAAGACCTATGACGGCACCACCGACGCCACCATCGTGACGGGCGGCACCCTCAGCGCCAACTTCGACGGCAATGACCTCCGCATCGTCACCGGCTCTGCCGCCTACGACGGCAAGAACGTCGGCACCGGCAAGACCGTCTCCTTCTCCGGCTTCTCGCTGGAGGGCGACGCCGCCGAAAACTACGCCCTGACTTCCCAGCCTGCCGGCACCACGGCGGACATCACCGTCCGGCCGGTAACGGTGGAGGACCTGCACATTCAGGATAAGCGCTACGACGGCACGGATCGGGCGGAGTACGACGGTGAGCCCACTCTGGGCAACGCCGTGTCCGGCGACCATGTGGCGCTGGTGAAGGGGACTCCCTCCTTCACCTCCATCCGGACGGCAGAGGACATCGCCATTCGTTTCACCGAGTTCTCCCTCACCGGCGCTGACGCCGGGAACTACGCCCTGACCCAGCCCACCGGCATTACTGCCTCCATCCTCCCCTACGCCCTCACCGGCGGCGAGTATGCCGTCAACTCCAACGACTGGATCAACCACGACTTCGTGGTGACGGCAGCGGAGGGCTATCTCCTGTCCCTGACGGACACCGCCGACGGCGTGTGGCAGCAGACCCTGCGGGCCGCCGACGAGACGGCGGAGGGCCGGCTGACCTTCTATGTGAAGGATCTGGCCACCGGCGCCATCTCCCTTCAGGTGACGGAGCAGTACCGCATCGACCGCACCCAGCCCACCGGCGAGATCCGGGTGGACGAGCGGACGGCCTGGCAGTCCTTCCTGTCCAGGATCACCTTCGACCTCTTCTATCGGGAGGAGCAGACTGTGGTCATCACCTCTGCCGACGAGACCAGCGGCGTGGCGGCCACGGAGTATCTGCTGAGTGCCGAGGATCTGGACATCCCGGCGCTGGAGCAGGAGACCTTCCTGCCCTATGAAAAGGCGCTGGCGCTGGCTCCGGACGGCGAGTATGTGGTCTATGCCCGCATCACCGACCGGGCGGGCAACGTCACCTACCTCCGCTCCGACGGCATGGTGCTGGACGCCACGGCCCCCGCCATCACCGGGGCTGAAAACGGCGGCGTGTACTGCGCCGCAGTGACCCTGACCATCACCGACGCATACCCCGTCACCGTCACCGTAAACGGCGCTCCCGTGGAGCTGACGGAGGGCCGGCTGGTGCTCCGGCCCGCCGAGGGGACGCAGCTGGTGACGGCCACCGATCCCGCCGGCAACGAGTCCCGGCTGGAGATCACCGTCAACGACGGCCATACCTGGGGCGACTGGAGCTCCAACGGCGACGACACCCACACCCGCACCTGCACCATCTCCGGCTGCGGCGCTTCGGAAACCGAGAGCTGCACCGGCGGCGAGGCCACTTGCGTGGACCGGGCCGTGTGTGAGGTCTGCGGCGGGGCCTACGGCGACGTGGATGCCCATCGTCACGCCGATCTGCGCCATGTGGAGGCCAAGGCCGCCGCTACGGAGGCCCCCGGCAATATCGAGTACTGGTACTGCGCCGCCTGCGGCAAGTACTTTGCCGATGCACAGGCCAGCCGTGAACTCCGGCAGGCAGACACCGTCACCGAGAAGCTGCCTGCCACCCCCACCGGGGACGAAGCACCCCTGACGCTGTGGGTGATCGTGCTGGCAGCCTGCGCCGGTCTGGCGCTCCTGCTGCTGGTGCTCCGGCGGAGAAACAGCCACCGCACCGCATAATGGCGGCAGCCTCCTCGCTGCCATCTATCTGCGGATCAAAAAACAGGGAGGCGGCCCATCCGGGCCGTCTCCCTGTTTTTTCTGTTCAGAATACCATAGATGGACGAGGGCAAGCATGGCTTTGCCGGGCAGAGATCTGCCCATCCTGCGTCAAATCCCTTGACCATCTCCCATGCAGAGCAAAACACTGTCCCGCTCAGCCGTTTTTGCGCTTGTCGCTGAGCCGCAGCGCAAAATAAAACACTGCGATCAGCCCCACCGCCATCAGCATCGCCGGATTGACGGAGGCAGATGTCCGCATCGTATATGCGCTGGTGGAGCATCTGCGCCGGTCCCATACGGGATCCTGACAAAAAGCAGGCACATGGCCGGATGGCCATGTGCCTGTTTCTTTCTATTTCCCTATATTTCCCAATTGTCTATAAGAGAAAATTCTTCCGGAAAAGTGCCCCGTCCCATCAGATATCCAGCGTCTGCAGGTCCGTCTCCTCCACCTTCCGCAGTTCCCGGCGGCTGAGGAGGTCATACATACACGGCACCACCAGCAGCGTCATGAGGGTGGCGTACAGCAGACCGCCGATGCACACCAGCGCCACCGGCTGCATCAGAGCCGTACCGGCGTCGCCGCCGAAGGCCATGACCACAAGGCCCAGAATGGTGGTCAGGGACGTCATGAGAATGGGCCGCAGACGGGTGACACCGGCCTCCACAATGGCCTCCCGCCGCTCCATCCCCGACAGGCGCAGCTGGTTGATGTAGTCCACCAGCACGATGCCGTTGTTGACGATGACGCCCACCAGCATCACAAAGCCGATGAGGGACACCACGCTCAGCTCGATGCCGGAGATCAGCAGGGCCAGAAAGCCGCCGGTGAAGGCCAGCGGGATGGTGAACATGACGATCAGCGGGGAGCGCAGCGACTGGAACTGCGCCACCATCACCAGATACACCAGCAGCACGCCCAGCCCCAGCATCAGCAGCAGCTGCCCCATGGCATCCATGATGGCCTCGTTCTCGCCGCTGAACTGGGCGGTGATGCCCTGCGGCAGGTCTACCCCGGCCACCGCCGTCTGAGCGGCGGCTGTGACCTTGGTGACGTTGTAGCCCTCGGCTACCTCCGCCGTGACGGTAACGCAGCGGCGCTGCTGCTCCCGCTGGATGCTGCCGAGGCTGACGGTCTCCTCAATGGTGGCCACGTCGCCCAGACGGAAGCCGGACACTTCCTGACCGGCAGCGTCCGTCAGGGCGCTGCCGCCGGAGGACGTGCTGCCGCCCGCCAGCGCAGACATTCCGCCCATGGAGGAGGTGCTGCCGCTCATACCACTTATGTGACTCATACTGTCCAGATCCGTACCACTGGACGGGGTGATCTCCAGATCCATGAGCTTTTCACGGGTCATGCGGCTCTCCTCTGGGGACTGGACGGAAACCTCCATCTCCAGCCCATCCAGCGTCAGGCCGGAGGAGGCGGAGGTGTTGGTCAGGGCAGAGGCCACCGCCATATACACCTGCGCCACGGTGACGCCCTTTTCCATGGCGGCGTTGCGGTCCACGGAGATGTGGAGGGCCGTGGTGGCCTCCTCCAGACCGTCGGACACCTCGCCGGTACCCTCCACGGTTTTCAGGGTCGCCGCCAGCGCCTTGGCGGAGGACTGGAGGTCCTCCATGTCATCGCCGTAGACCTTCAGAGAGACTCCGCTGCCCGCCAGATAGGTAGACATACTGTCCATGGAGCCGGAGGCCATCACCTGACAGGGCAGGTCGGCGCACAGCTCCTCGATGGCCTTGCCTGCCTTGGCGCCGGAGGCCCCCTCCGGCATGGTGACGTAGGCGGTGACGTCATAGGCACCGCCGGAGCCGCCCATCATGCTGCTCATATCCATGCCGCTGCCGGAGGACATCATGGCACCCACGGCATCCACATTTTCCACCGTACCGGCCCGGCGCACCACCTCGTCCGCCAGTGCCACCGCCTCCTCCCGGCTGATGCCCTCCGGCATGGTGACGGTGAGGCTGACGTTATTCATATCGATCTGGGGCATGAACACGAAGCCCCGGCTGACGGCACCCCACGCAGAGCCAGCCAGCAGCACCACCGCCAGCAGCAGTACCACGGCCTTATGGCCCAGCGACCAGCCCACCGCCCTGCGGTAGGCGGGATAGACCCGCTCCAGCAGGCCGGCCTTCACGGCCTTTTCCTTTTTCAGCATCCCGGAGGCCATGGCCGGCACCAGTGTCAGGGCCACGATGAGGCTGGCCAGGAGAGAATACGTCATGGTCAAGGCCAGATCGGTGAACAGCTGCTTGGTGATGCCCTCCACGAACACAATGGGCAGGAACACGCACACCGTGGTCAGGGTGGAGGCGGTGATGGCCCCCACCACCTGCGCCGCACCGGACACCGCCGCCTGAATGACGGTGGCTCCCTTGGAGCGCAGCCGGTAGATATTCTCGATGACCACCACGGAGTTATCCACCAGCATACCCACTGCCACCGCCAGACCCGACAGGGAGATCATATTGATGGTGACGCCGGAGAAGTACATCAGCACCACGGCGAAGATCACGCTGACGGGGATGGAGCAGAGGGTGATGAGGGTGGGCCGCAGATCCTTCAGGAACAGGTACAGGATCAGCACCGCAAACAGAGCGCCCCAGCCCAAGGAGGACAGGATGGAGTTAATGATGATATAGATGTAGTCCCCCTGATCCATCAGCGGCACGAAGTGCAGGCCGTCGTACTCTTTCTCCAGCGCGTCGCAGCGGGCCTGAATGTTGTCGGACACCTCCGCCGTGGCGTAGGCGGACTGCTTGTTGAAGGAGACGATGACGCCGTTGTCGCCGTTGAGTTTGGCGTAGATCTCATCGGAGTTATCCGTCACCACGATCTCCGCCACGTCGGAGAGCTTCACCGGCTCCACGCCCTCCAAGCCCAGATCAAAGAGTACCATGTCCGACAGCTCCTGACGGGAGGAGATGCTGTCGCCCACGGAAACCATGTAGTTCACGCCGTCCTCCTGCAGATACCCGGCAGGCATGGAGAAGTTCTGAGCCGTCAGCAGGGCGGTGATGGTCTGGATGTTCAGAGCCCCGGAGAGGTCCACCTGCTCCAGCGCCGAGGCACGGGAGGACTCCAGCGTCCGGAGACCCTGCTCCAGCTGGGTCAGGGCGCTGTCCAGCTGCACATTGGCAGAGAGCAGCTGGGTGACGCCATCGGCCATGGTGATGACTCCCGCTGTTACCTTGTCGGCAATGGAGGCCACCACGGAGTCATTCTCCAGCTGGCGGATCTGCTCTTTTAGCTGCTCCAGCGTCTCCTGCCACCGCTTGGCGTCCTCCGCCGCCTGCTCCCACGAGGTGTTCAGTGCGGCGATTCGCAGCTCCAGCTCCGCAAGGTCCGCCTGCAGTTGGATGTACTCCGGGTCGTTTTCGATGGCGGCCAGCTGCTCCGCCTTCTCCTCTTCCGTCAGGGAATCGTCCTGCCGGATGGCCTCCATCCGGGCCTGATAGACGGCGTTTTTGGCATCCAGCTGCACCTTCAGCGCCTGGATCTCCGCCAGCTCCTTCAGGTTCGCCTCCAGCCGGCTCTGGCTGCTGCGGAGGGTGGTCAGAGACTGCTGCACGGCGGTCAGGGCCTGCATGGCAGCCTCCCGGACGGCGGACTCCTCCGTTGCGCGGATGGCCCCCTTGGCGCTCTCCAGCTGGCTGCGGGTCCCCTCCAGCTGGCTGGCCGTCTCGTCCAGTGTCTTGCCGATAGCCTCCCGCAGCGTGGCGGTGAGGGCATCCAGCTTCTCCTGACTGAGGATGATATGGGCCTGCCGCTGCACCGTGCCGCTGACGGTGACGCTGGCTACGCCGGAGATGCCCTCCAGCTTCTGCGTGAGGGTGTTTTCCACAAAATCCGACAGCTCTGTCACATCCTTGCCGCTGTACGACACCGCCGCCACCTGCACCGGCAGCATGGAGGGGTTGATCTTCAGCACATAGGGGGTGCCGACGCCGTCGTCCCAAGAGCCTTGCAGGATGTTGATCTTCTGCTGGATGTCCACGCTGACGGTGTCCATGTTCACGCCGTCCTCAAACTCCAGCACCACCATGGAGACGCTGTCCTGCGAGGTGGAGGTCACGGACTTGATTCGATCCAGCGTGGACATGGACTGCTCCATGGGGCGGGTGACGGCGGACTCCACCGCCTCAGGGCTGGCACCGGGGTCGGTGGTGACGATGACCACATAGGGGAAATCCATGTTTGGCAGCAGGTCCGGTGTCATTTTCAGATACGCCACCACGCCCAGCACCAACACCGCCAGCACCGCCACAAAGACAGTCAGGGGCTTTTTCACGCTGAATTTGACCATAGAACGCTCCTCCTTGGGAACTGCACTGCATAATAGATAAAGTGTAGCACCCAGTTCCGGCGAAAGCAAGCGCCCCGCCGCAGGATTCACGGAATCGTTACAAACCGAAGGGAACTTCCCCGTGAGACAGAGCGTCGGGACCGTCAGGAGGTACGGCGCAGCCGTCACCGGTATGGCGCCCCGTCGGCGGAGACGGCGGTTCTGAATCTGATCCCCTTCTTTTCCCCCCTTATAGGGCAAGGCCCCTCAGCCAAATGACTGAGGGGCCTTGCCTGTCGATGGAGCGCAGAAGGCCGGGAGCGGGGCCGAAACGGCTCCGCTCCCGGTTTTGTATGGTTTGGGTGAAAAAGAAGTTTACTGGGCAGCCTGATCCTGCTCGTACATATGCCGCAGCATACGAACCACCATGTTGCTGTAACCCCACTCGTTATCGTACCAGGCGATGAGCTTGACGAAGTCGTGATCCAGCATGATGCCGGCAGTCTCGTCGAAGATGCAGGGGCAGGGATTGCCGATGAGGTCGGTGGACACCACCTGATCGGTGGTGTAGCCGATGATATCCTTCATGTACGTCTCCGAGGCGTGGCGGATGGCGTAGCAGATCTCGGCATAGGTGGTGGTGCGGGACAGGCGGGCCGTCAGATCCACCACGGACACGTCCGCCGTGGGCACACGGAAGGCCATGCCGGTCATCTTACCCTTCAGGGAGGGAATGACCCGGCCCACGGCCTTGGCGGCGCCGGTGGAGGTGGGGATGATGTTGTTGAGGATGGAGCGGCCGGTGCGCCAGTCGCTGCCGCCACGGGAGTCCACGGCCTTCTGCTTGGCGGTGGAGGCGTGGATGGTGGACATGAGGCTCTGCTCGATGCCGAACTCCTGATGCACCACCTTGGCCAGCGGGGCCAGACAGTTGGTGGTGCAGCTGGCATTGGAGACTACCTTCATATCCGGGCGGTACAGGCTGTCGTTGACGCCGAACACGAAGGTGGGTGTCACCTCGTCCTTGGCGGGGGCCGTCAGCAGCACCTTTTTGGCGCCGCCCTTGAAGTGGCGGGAGGCCTTCTCAGTGGTGTTGTTGGCGCCGGTGGACTCGATGATGTACTCGGCGCCGCACTCATGCCAGGGGATCATGGCGGCGTCAGACTGGCTGAACACCTTGATCTTATGGCCGTTGACCACCAGATCGCCGCCCTCGTGCTCCACCGTGCCGTTGAAGTTGCGGAATACGGAGTCATATTTCAGCAGGTACACCATGTAATCCACGTCCGCCTTGCGGAGGTTGATGCCGCAGATCTCGTACTGCTCCGGATCCTCCGCCAGAATCCGCAGCACCACACGGCCGATGCGGCCGAAGCCGTTGATACCAATTTTGATGGCCATAATCCTTTTCCTTTCACCCTGTTGCATTTTCGCCGTCCGGGACGGCTCTTTTTGTTCCGGGTATATTATACCAAACCGGCGGCGGGACTGTCTGCGGCTTTGGGGCAAAATGGTACACGAATTTTCTGTGCGTTTTCCATAAAAATTGAACATATGAGCCAAAAATATTGAAATTTTTAGCCAAATATTCCATACATTTCAAACGTTTTTGGCAGGTTTTGCGGCTCTCGCAAAAGGCCCCGCTGCGGCATCGCCGCAGCGGGGCCTTTTATGGGTGCGTGGTTGGTCGGGGGACGATGCCCGGAGCGCTGCAGGGCTTAGCCGATATACTCCGACGGGTCAATGATGACGCCGTCCTTGGCCACGGAGAAGTGCAGATGGGGGCCCATGCTGCTCTCGGCGGCAGCGGTGCTGCCCACCAGACCGATGATATCTCCCGCCGCCACCTGCTGGCCCTCCGTTACCGGGGGTTCGGCCTGCAGACAGCTATACTGGGTGGTGTAGCCCCCGGCGTGCTCGATGACCACGGTGGTTCCCATGAGCTCGTCGCTCTTGATCGACACCACCATGCCGCTGGCGGCGGTTTTGACGGCGTCACCCTCGGCGGCTTGGATATCCAGCCCGTTGTGGGTGCGCCAGTCCGCCATGGTTTCGTCATACATCAGTTCCGTGGTGCTGAACACCGTGACGGTGGTGCCGTCCAGCGGAGACACTACCTGCGGCAGCAGGTCCTCCGGCTCCGGGGCGGGCTCCTCCTCCACGGTCGGGACCTCTATGGGCTCCGGCTGGAGCACCGGGGCCGTCCACTGGGCGTCATTGCGCTCGGTTTGCCGGGCGGGCGGGGTGGGGTCGTCGATGGTGACGTTGGCGGGGCGGATCAGGGTGAAATAGCCGATGGCTCCCACTGCCGCAAGGCAGAGAGCAAGGGCTATGTAGAAGCCCTTGCCGCCGGCGGAGCGGGACTTGGAACGGTCGATTCTGCTCATAGCTGCCTTTCCGTTCCGGCGCAGAGCGCCGGAAGCCGCATGGTTGACGGTGTGCGGCACGCCGAAATGGGACACAAAAAAAGTCTCTGCCCTCAGTATGCACAGGCAGAGACTTTTTTAATCATTTTTTCGGCGGAAAGGCGTTTTTTCTCACCGGACGATGAGGCTCTTACCGTCCATCTCCGGCGGGCAGGCCAGACCCATCACATCCAGAATGGTGGGGGCGATATCCGCCAGACGGCCGGTCCGCAGCTCCGTGCCGGCACCGCAGAGAATGAAGGGTACGGGGTTGGTGGTATGGGCGGTCATGGGACTGCCGTCGGGCTGGCGCATCACCTCGGCGTTGCCGTGGTCGGCGGTGATCATGGCGATGCCTCCCATTTTCAGGGTGGCCTCCACCACACGGCCCACACAGGTATCCACCGTCTCCACCGCTTTCACGGCGGCCTCCAGTACCCCGGTATGGCCCACCATGTCGCAGTTGGCGAAGTTCAGGATCACCACGTCGTAGACCCCGGAGTTGATGCGCTCGACGCACTTGTCGCACACCTCATAGGCGCTCATCTCCGGCTGGAGGTCATAGGTGGCCACCTTGGGGGACGGCACCAGCACCCGGTCCTCGCCGGGATACTGCTTCTCGACACCGCCGTTGAAGAAGAAGGTGACGTGGGCATACTTCTCCGTCTCAGCGATCCGCAGCTGGGTCAGGCTCAGTGAGCTGAGGTACTCGCCCAGCCCGTTCTTCACCGCCACACGGGGCCACGCCACCAGCACGTTGGGCATGGAGGCGTCGTACTCCGTATTGCAGACGTAGGTGGTGGGGAAAAACTCCCGCTGGAAGCCGGTGAAATCCGGGTCCACGATGGCCCGTGTGATCTCTCTGGCCCGGTCGGGACGGAAGTTGAAGAAAATGACGCTGTCGTTATCGGAGACGGTGCCATCGCTGTCGCAGACCACCGGCTCCATGAACTCGTCGGTGACGCCCGCCACATAGGACTGGGCCACGGCGTCCACCGGGTCGGGGTTCTGGTTGCCCTCGCCGTAGACCATGGCGTCATAGGCCAGCTGCACCCGCTCCCAGCGGTTATCCCGGTCCATAGCGTAGTAGCGGCCCATGACGGTGGCAATTTTGCCTACCCCCAGACGGCGGCAGGTCTCGGCGCAGTCCGCCACAAAGCCCTTGCCGCTGGTGGGGGACACGTCACGTCCGTCCAGAAAGGCGTGGATATACACCCGATCCAGCCCCTTGCGGCGGGCCAGCTCCAGCAGGGCGTACAGATGCTGAATATGGGAGTGGACGCCGCCGTCGGACAGCAGGCCGCACAGGTGCAGCCGGGTCCCCTTTTGCAGGCAGTCGTCCACCGCCTTGTTATAGGCTTCGTTGGCAAAGAACGTGCCGTCCTCGATGGCACGGCTGATGCGGGGCAGATCCTGAAACACCACCCGGCCGCCGCCGATGTTGGTGTGGCCTACCTCACTGTTGCCCATCTGCCCCTCCGGCAGGCCCACGTCCAGTCCGCTGGCGGACAGGGTGGTGTGGGCATGATCCGCCCACAGGCGATCCAGCACCGGGGTATTGGCCAGACTGACGGCGTTGCCGGGGCCGGGCTGGGTCAGGCCGAAGCCGTCCATGATGATGAGAGTAGTAGGCGTTTTACCCATAGCAGTTCCTCCCGCAGGCTTATTCCTGATTGGCGGCGTTGACGATCTCCACAAAGTCCGCCGCCTTCAGGGAGGCCCCGCCGATGAGGCCGCCGTCGATATCCGGCTGGCTCAGCAGCTCCGCTGCGTTGGCGGGTTTCATGGAGCCGCCGTACTGCACGGTGACGGAGCGGGCGATGCGGGCGCCGTACAGGTGGCGCACGGTGGTGCGGATGAAGGTGCAGACCTCCGCCGCCTGCTCGGCGGTAGCGGTCTTGCCGGTGCCGATAGCCCAGATGGGCTCATAGGCGATGACGCACTTGCGGACCTTTTCCGCCGGTACGCCGGCCAGAGCGGACTTCACCTGCAGAGCGATGAGCTCCATGGTGATGCCCAGCTCCCGCTGCTCCAGGCTCTCGCCCACGCAGATGATGGGATGCAGGCCCGCCTCCAGCGCCGCCAGCACCTTCTTATTGACGGTGAAGTCAGTCTCGCCGAAGTACTGCCGCCGTTCGGAGTGGCCGATGATGACGTACTTGACGCCCAGATCCTTCAGCATATCGGCGGACACCTCGCCGGTGTAGGCGCCGGACTTCTCATAAAATACGTTCTGAGCGCCCACGGACACCCGAACGTCCTTGAAGGCCTTCATGGCGGCGGGGATATTCACGGCGGGGACGCACACCACCACGTCGCACCACTTGGCCTTGGGCAGGATGGCCTTCAGCTCCTCGGCAAATTTCTTAGTCTCGCTGGCAGTCTTATTCATCTTCCAGTTGCCGGCGATAATGGTCTTACGATATCTGCGATTCATAATTTCTCTTGCTCCTCTTTCCTTACATATCTTTCCCTATATATCATAGAACACACAACGCTCTGTGTTTACTTATCCAGCAGGCACGCCACGCCCGGCAGCTCCTTGCCCTCCAGAAATTCCAGAGAGGCGCCGCCGCCGGTGGAGATGTGGGTGATCCGATCGGCAAAGCCCATCTGCTCCACGGCCGCCGCACTGTCACCGCCGCCCACGATGGTCACGGCGCCGCTGTCGGCCAGCGCCTGCGCCATGGCACGGGTGCCGGCGGCGAACTTCTCGAACTCGAACACGCCCATGGGGCCGTTCCAGACCACGGTGCCGGCGCCACGGACGGCGTTGCAGAACAGCTGCACCGTCTCCGGGCCGATGTCCAGACCCTCCATATCGTCGGGGATGGCGCCGGTGGGGACCACACGGCTCTCGGCATCGGCGGCGAACTCCGTGGCGGCCACGGTGTCCGTGGGCAGCAGCAGCTTCACGCCCTTCTCCTGCGCCTTGGCGATCATCTGGCGGGCGTAGTCCAGCTTATCGTCCTCGCACAGGCTCTTGCCGATGGAGCCGCCCTGCGCCTTGGCGAAGGTATAGGCCATGCCGCCGCCGATGATGACGGTGTCAGCCTTATCCAGCAGATTGTTGATGACGTTGATCTTGTCGGAGACCTTGGCGCCGCCCAGCACCGCCACGAAGGGGCGCTTGGGGTCATCCAATGCACCGCCCATGACCTCCAGCTCACGGGCCACCAGCAGGCCGGAGACGGCGGGCAGGAAGGCCGCCACACCGGCGGTGGAGGCGTGGGCCCGGTGTACGGTGCCGAAAGCGTCGGAGACGTACAGCTCCGCCATGGAGGCCAGCTCCTTGGCGAAGGAGGGGTCGTTCTTCTCCTCACGGGGATCGAAGCGCAGATTCTCCAGCAGCATGATCTGGCCGCCCTGCAGGGCCGCCGCCTTGCTCTTGGCGTCCTCACCCACGATGTCCTTGGCGAAGATGACCTCCTGACCCAGCAGCCGGCTCAGCCGCTCCGCCACGGGAGCCAGCGTCAGGCTCTCCTTCCACTGGCCCTTGGGCTTGCCTAAATGGGAGCAGGCGATGACCGCCGCCCCACGCTCCAGCAGATACCGGATGGTGGGCAGGGCCGCCACGATGCGCTTGTCGCTGGTGATGGCACCGGTGGCCTTATCCTGCGGGACGTTGAAGTCACAGCGCAGCAGGATCTTCTTCCCCGCCACGTCTACATCCATGATGGTCTTTTTATTGTAGTTCATATCGGTAGGCTCCTTTATGAAAAATAGTACTTATTCCGCCATCTCCCCCGTGCCGGTAAGGCCGGGGAAGCCGTTTTGGCGCAGGGCCTCGTAGGTGAGGATGGCCACGGAGTTGCTGAGATTCAGGCTGCGGGCCTCCCGCCGCATGGGCAGACGGATGCAGCGCTCCCGGTGGGCCGTGCGGAACCACTCCGGCAGCCCCGCCGTCTCCTTGCCGAAGAAGAGCCAACTGTCCGGCGTGAAGCGGGCCTGCGTATAGTCCTGCGGGGCCTTGGTGGTGGCCAGCCACAGTTCCTCCCCCGCCTCCGGGTGTTGGGCAAAGAGGTCCGGCAGGCTCTCGTAGTCCTGCACCTGCACCAGATGCCAGTAGTCCAACCCCGCCCGCTTCACGGCCCGGTCGGAGATATCAAAGCCCAGCGGGCGGATCAGGTGCAGGCGGCTGCCGGTAGCGGCGCAGGTGCGGGCGATATTGCCGCAGTTCTGGGGGATCTCCGGCTCCACCAATACGATATTCAGCACGGAGCCGCTCCCTCCCTTCCCGCCCCTGCGGGCGCATCGTTTCATCGATTCATGTATTGTAATGCAATCCGCAAAAAAATGCAACTATAACTTGCAGAATCCACATATTTTTTCTTAAAAATATAAAATTTTCCTTCGCTTCACCGCAAAAACCGTCGCTTTTTGCGGCTCCCTCTCCTCCATGGGAGAGATTTCCTGCCCTGAGAAAAATTATTGCCGGGAAAATATGTTAAAATACTGGATTTCTTTGTAAAGTCTGTTATAATAAAGGCAGTATGCAGAGAGGGGGAGGATTCCCATGGATCGTAGTGTGGTATTTTTGGATCTGAAGGGCGGCTGCGCCCCCTGTGACAAACCGCTGATGCTGCGGCCGATCCTGTTTTGCCCGGTACTGACCTGGGTGGCACAGGAGTTGACGGCCTGCGGCGCTCAGCGGTTTTTTATTGTGTGTGACGAGGCGTGGCAGGACGAGGTGCGGGAGGTCATGGAGGGCTTCGACACCCGGCTGTTCGCCTCCGCTCAGGAGGCGCTGGCCGATGCAGAGGGTGAGGTCATCGTAGTCCCCGGCCCCGTGGTGCCGGTGTACGGCCCGGAGGACAGCCGCAGCGTATACGCCGCCGAGGTCGGGACGCTGAAGGCCCGGCTGGAGAGCGGCATCCCTCTGACGGACTGCCCGGCGGAGGCCTGCGGCATCCGCAGTTTGTGGCAGGCGCAGGCGCTGCCGCCGGTATTCCGCCCGGTGGCGGATGAGGCGGCGCTCAGTGCCGCCATGCCGGATGCCCGTGAGCTGCTGCTGCGGCGCATGACGGGCGTCACCGTCGTAGACCCCGCCACCACCTATATCGATCCCCGCTGCTCCATCGCTCCCGGCGTGACCCTGCTGCCGGGTACCATCCTCCGGGGCCATACCGCCATCGGCTCCGGCTGCGAGATCGGCCCCAACGCCATGGTGCGGGACTGCATCGTGGGAAAGGACACCACCATCAATGCCTCGCAGGTCAATGAGAGCACCATCGGCAGCCACACCACCGTGGGGCCTTTCACCTATGTCCGGCCCAACTGCTGTATCGGTGACCACTGCCGGGTGGGGGACTTCGTGGAGGTGAAGAACTCCGTCATCGGAGACGGCACCAAGATCAGCCATCTGACCTATGTGGGCGACAGCGACGTGGGGCAGCGGGTGAACTTCGGCTGCGGCACCGTCACCACCAACTATGACGGCCACAAAAAGCACCGCTGCACCATTGGCGACGACGTGTTTCTGGGCTGCAACACCAACCTCATCGCCCCCGTCACCGTGGCGGACCGGGCCTACACCGCCGCCGGGTCCACCGTTACCGACGACGTGCCGGAGGGCGCTCTGGCCATCGCCCGTCAGCGCCAGACCAACATCCGGGGCTGGGCAGACCGGCTGCGGAAAACGTGGAAGAAATAACGTGAGTTACGACGGCAGTCGTCTCAATATATCTGCACCAAGAGAGAGAAATTTTTGGAATATGATAGAAAGCGAGTGTGTAAAACAATGATTTCTCATGGCAAGGACATCAAGCTCTTCACCGGCAACTCCAATCCGGCGCTGGCGGAGGAGATCTGCAAGCTTATCGGCACCAAGCTGGGTGAGGCCGAGGTCAAGTCGTTCGCTGACGGCGAGGCCTCCGTCTCCCTGTATGAGTCCGTCCGAGGCAGCGATGTGTTCCTCATCAACTCCACCTGCAAGCCCGTCAACGACAGTCTCATGGAGCTGCTCATTATGATCGACGCCTGCAAGCGGGCCTCCGCCGGCCGGGTCACCGCTGTGATCCCCTACTTCGGCTATGCCCGTCAGGATCGCAAGGCCAAGAGCCGTGATCCCATCTCCGCCAAGCTGGTGGCCAATATGCTCACCGCCGCCGGAGCGGACCGTGTGCTGACCATGGACCTCCACGCCAGCCAGATCCAGGGCTTCTTTGATATCCCTGTGGACAACCTGCTGGGCAACCCGGTTTTCGTGGACTACTATGCCAAGAAGTTCGGCTCCAAGGCCGAGGATATGGTGGTGGTGTCCCCGGATGTGGGTTCCGTGGCCCGTGCCCGGACCTTCGCCCAGAAGCTGCATATGAACCTTGCCATCGTGGATAAGCGCCGCCAGAAGGCCAACCAGTGCGAGGTGATGAACGTCATCGGCGACGTGGCCGGTAAGGACTGCATCCTCTTTGACGACATGGTGGATACCGCCGGTTCCCTCTGCAACGCCGCCAAGGCCATCGTGGAGGTGGGCGGCGCCAACCGTGTGTTCGCCTGCGCCAGCCACGGTGTGCTGTCCGGCCCCGCTCTGGAGCGGCTGGAGGCCAGCAACATCGAGGAGCTGGCTCTGCTGAACACCATTCCGGAGTCCATGGGCGAGGGGTGCAGCAAGATCAAGTATCTGTCTGTGGCCCCCATGTTTGCCGAGGCCATCGAGCGCATCTATCAGGAGATCTCCATTGCCAAGCTGTTCAACTGAGCGAGCTTGTGAGAAACAGGCGGGTGAGGATCACCCGCCTGTTTTTTTGTGGGCTTTTTGCCTCCGGCGGGTGGCTTTTGTTTTTATCTCCGAGGGGTGACTTTCTGCCAATAGCACTTTTGCATAGAGAACGTGTCTCCGACGGCTTATGTTCCCAGTAGCTTTTCTTTTTTTGCCTCCGGCGGGGTACTTTCTTTCAATAGCGAAAGAAAGTACCCAAAGAACGCCACTTGAAACCGATGGTTTCAAGACTTCCTTTACTCTCAAGAGTTTCGTTCGTTATGGGACGTAGTGGGAATTGACTCAGCAACAGACCCGCTGCCGCTCCCACTCAGGTGAAGAAAATGATGCGTCTACCGCCGGGGAATACGGATCCCCACAACCAGTCTGCGGACTGTCTGCACCGTCGTGTCAGCCGATTTCCAACCACGTTGTGGCGTGAAAACCGGGACACTTCCTCGAAACCGCCTCGCTTCATCCGCCACAGGCGGCGCTTCGACGGTTTCCTCGGAATGACAGTGCGATTGGGGCGATGAATTTTCAGACGGTAGAGTGGTAAGCCCCTTCAACCGCCCAATAAAGCGGCAGCATGAGTAGAAGCAGACCAATTCCTCGCTTCGGCGGGATTTAAGCAGCAACTCTTGCACTCGACAAAGGAAGTCTTGAAACCATCGGTTTCAAGTGGCGTTCTTTGGGTACTTTCTTTCGCTATTGAAAGAAAGTACCCCGCCGGAGGCAAAAAAAGAAAAGCTACTGGGAACATAAGCCGTCGGAGACACGTTCCTTATGAAAAAGGGCCTGCCGGAAGAAAGGCACCCGTCGGAGACACAACACAAAAATACTCCTCTGCATCGGAGATGCTCCCCACGCAAAAAGGAACGTGCCATGGCACGTTCCTTTTTGCAGGTCATTTCTTTGGTTCAGTCGTGATTCGGTTGCTCCCCTGCTTCAGCTTTGCTCCTCAGGGGCGGGGCTGCTGCTGGGTGATGCAATGGATATTGCCGCCGCCGAAGGCCACCTCACGGGTCTGCACGCCCACCACCTCACGGTCCGGGAACATCTCCTGCACCTGCCGCACCGCCAGCGCATCGTTCTCGTCGCCGTACTGGGGCAGGATCACGCCGCCGTTGACAATGAGAAAATTCATATACGAAGCAATACTCACCTCGCCGTTTTCACGGGGGACGGTACCCTCCACGGCGTCGATGGTCTCGGCGCCCTCCAGCCGGCAGGGCTCACGGGTCAGGCACAGCTTATGCACCTTCAGCCGCCGACCCTTGGCGTCGGTGGCCTGAGACAGGGTGCGATAGGCGTCCTGCGCCGCCTGATAGAAGGGGTTGTCCTTGTCCTCCGTCCAAATACAGGCCACCTCCCCCGGCGCCACGAAGCAGGCCACATCGTCGATATGGCCGTTGGTCTCGTCGGGGTCGATGCCATCCCGGAGCCACAGCACCTTCTCGCAGCCCAGATACTGACACAGCTTCTCCCCGATCTCCGCCCTGGACAGATCGGGATTCCGGCCGGGGGACAGCAGGCACATCTCCGTGGTCAGCACGGTACCCTCGCCGTCCACATGGATGGAGCCGCCCTCCAGCACGAAGCCCTCGGTGCGGTAGGAGTCCACGTCCGCCATCTCACAGATCTTCTGCGCTACCTGATCGTCCCTGTCCCACGGGAAGTACAGGCCGTCGTACAGGCCGCCCCATGCGTTGAAGGTCCAGTCCACCGCCCGCAGGCCGCCCTGACCGTTTACCAGAAAGGTGGGGCCGCAGTCCCGGACCCATGCGTCGTTGGAGGACACCTCCACCACCCGGATCTCCTCCGGAAGGCGGGCCCGTGCATTCTGATACTGTCCGGCGCTGACGCACATGGTGACCTTTTCAAACCGGGCAATGGCACGGGCCACCTGACAGAAGGTCTCCTGTGCAGGCTTGGCCCCGCTGCGCCAGTTGTCGTTGCGCTCCGGCCAGAGCATCCACACCCCGTCCTGGGGTTCAAATTCCGCAGGCATCCGGTAGCCGTCCGCCTTGGGAGTAGAGCCGATGATACGTTTTGCCATATAATGCGTCCTCCTGCAATCAGTGTTGGGGCCGCCGGGCCGCTATGAGCACCTCGCCCAGCAGCACGCTCAGCACAGAACCGACGGTGATGGGCAGCACGCCGGTGAGCGTCTCCCGATCCCACGACAGCGGCACGGCGGTAAAGATGATGGATAGAATGATCAGGGCCATAGGCACATAGGCCAGCCACTTCAGAAAGCCGCTGCGGCCCGGCACCCGGAAGGGGCGCTCCCGGTCCGGGAATTTCCGCCGCAGGGTCAGAAACGCTGGAAACACCGGCAGATAGCTCAGCAGCAGCATCACCAGATTCAAGGCGAAGAAGCTCCAGAACAGGGACGAGTCAGGGCTGAGCCGCTCCATCACCGCCCCCAGCAGGCACACGGCAGAGGCCACGATGCCGCTGGTGACGGCGGAACCCACGGGCATATCGTTGCGCTTCCAGCGCCGGGTGAACACCGCCGGCATATCGCCCCGGTCGGCGGCGTAGGCGGCGGTGGAGTTGACGCCCATGGACCATGAGATCATATTACCGAAGAGCGTCACCAAAAACAAGAGGGCCACCACCCGCACCAGCGTACCGCCGGCCCCGCCGGTCATCAGGGACACGGCATCGATGAGGCCGGAATCCGGGCTGATGTCCCGCACCGGCACGGCGGCGCCGATGCCGAAGGCGGAGAACAGGTAGATGGCGGCGATGACGATGCCGCCGGTGACGATGGCCTGTGGGATCTGCCGCCGGGGCTCCTGCATATTGTCGGCGTAGGTGCAGACCACCTCGAAGCCCAGAAAGTTAAAGAGAATGACGGAGATATAGGACAGGCTGTTCAGATCGAAGGACGGCAGGAAGGTCCGGGCCTCCATGCTGTTGACGAAGCCGTTTTTCGACACGTACACGATGCCCAGCACGCCCACCGTCAGCGCCAGCAGGATCTTGATGGCGGCACTGAGGTTCAGGATCAGGATGCTGTCGCACACCGGATAGGCGGCGATCCATGTGACGATCCAGATGAAGGCCAGCTGGATCACCAGCGACCACACCGGGTCGATGCGCCCGCCGAAGATCACCTCCAGCAGCTCCGGGCATACCACCGCCAGAGACGCCATCCACAGCGGGAAATTGATCCAGTAGTACCACGAGGCCCGTGCGCCCCAGTGGGTGCCGGGATAGGCGGTCTGGATCCAGTCGTACAGGCCGCCGTCGCCGGGAAAGGCCGTCCCCAGCTCCGAGGCGATGAGGCCGTAGGGCAGCAGGAACGCTGCGATCATGAACAGCCACCAGAAGTACTGGCTGTTGCCGATGGAGGCCACCGGCGCCGCCGCCTCCGCCACGAATACCACGCAAATGACGGACAGGATCACATCCGCCAAGCGGAATTTTCTGCGGTTTTCCATAGGCCGTCAGCAGTAGATGCGGTCCTGCAGAAACCGCTCCAGTGTGTCCCGTGCGGCGGCGATCTCCAGCTCCGTGTGCTCCGGGCGGCAGCGGGTGAAGTAGACCAGCAGGCCCCGCATGGCCGTCAGGCGGTTGCCGGCCTGCTCCCAGCACAGGGAGGAGGCGGAGTCCGCCACCTCGTCCGTCACGTCCTCGCCACGGGTGGCCGGCAGGCAGTGGAGGAACTTGCAGCCGATGGCCCCCAGCGCCATCAGCTCCCGGTTCACCTGATAGTCGTGGAATACCTGCACCCGCTCCTCCTTGGGCATCTCATTTTCGTACAGGCCGTACCACACGTCGGTGTAGATGAAATCGGCGTCCCGGACGGCGGAGCGGTCATCCGTCACCAGCCAGCTGCCGCCGGAGAGCTGGCAGTTGCGCTCTAAAATGGTCTGATGCTTCTCCGTCAGCTGGTGGCCCGCCGGGCCGTAGTGGACGAAGTGCATCCCCAGCTTGGTGGTGATGAAGCCCAGAGAGGCGCAGACCTGCGTGCCGTCCCCCACGAACACCACCTTCACGTCCTTCAGGCGCTTGCCCTGGGGCAGATGCTCGAAGATGGTACACAGATCCCCGATCTCCTGCGTGGGGTGGTTGTAGTCGGACATTCCGTTGAGTACCGGGACGGTGCAGGACTGGGCCAGCTCCACGATGGTCCGATGCTCGATGACACGGGCCATCACCACATCCACCAGACGGGACAGCACCTTGCCGGTGTCCCCGATGGTCTCGTGGCCTCCCAGCTGGATCATTCCCGGCCCCAGATACTGGGCGTGGCCGCCCATCTGGCTCATGGCTGTCTCGAAGGAGACACGGGTACGGGTGGAGGACTGCTGGAAGATCATGCCCAGTGTCATGTCCTGCATCAGGGGCGGATAGTACCCGCTGCGGATGGCCCGCTTGATGGCAAGGCTCAGTTCGATCATATCCACCAGCTGCTCCCGTGTGAACTCATTTGTGTCGATGAAATCTTTCACCATAGCTTGCGCTACCTCCTGCGTCATAAAATGGAAACGCCCATAGTTTGCGCCACAGGAAGCGGAATATGTACACCATGATGCCCTCTTTTGCAATTTCCCCTTGTTATCTGCGGATAAATGCGATATAATGCTCTGTATTAGTATCAATCGTACCATCGGGCAGTCTGCCCTTTATCCTGAACGGAAAGGAAGAATACTATGATTAAGGTCCAGTCCCAGCGGGGCGAGATCAGTATCAGCAGCGCCGTATTCACCAGCATCACCGGCGCCGCCGCTACCAACTGCTTCGGCGTCAAGGGCATGGCCTACCGCAGCATGACGGACGGCTTGGTCCATCTGCTGCGCCGGGAAGCCATGAGCAAGGGCGTAAAGGTCACCTATAACGAGGACGGCACGGTGTCCATCGAGCTGCACATCATCGTGGAGAACGGTGTGAATATCGCCACGGTATGCCGCTCCATTATGGGCGAGGTCAAATATGTGGTCACCAAAAATACCGGCGTGGAGGTCCGTGAAGTGAATGTCTTTGTGGACTCCATCACCGTGTGATGAACGTCGGTAGGAGGAGAAGCAAGAGCATGACAGAAAAAATCAGCGGCGGCGCCTTCAAGCAGATGGTCGCCTTCGGCGCCGCCTGTATCACCCGTGAAAAGCAGGCCATCAACGACCTGAACGTATTCCCCGTGCCGGACGGCGATACCGGCACCAATATGAGCCTTACCATCCAGACCGCTGCGGCGGAGCTGAAAAAGTGCGAGCCCGCCACGGTGGGCGAGGCCGCCAAGATCACCGCCAGCGCCCTGCTGCGGGGCGCCCGCGGAAACTCCGGCGTTATCCTGTCCCTGCTGTTCCGGGGGCTCTCCAAGTCCGCCAAGGGGCTGGAGGAGATGGACGGCGTACAGCTGGCGGCGGCCATGTCCGAGGGCGTGACCACGGCCTACGGCGCCGTGATGAAGCCCGCCGAGGGTACGGTGCTGACGGTATCCCGTCTGGCGGCGGCCAGAGCTGAGGAGGCGGCGCAGGAGCAGAACTGCGCCGAATATGTGCTGGCGGAGGCCATTGCCACGGGCTATGAGACGCTGGCCGAGACCACGGAGATGAATCCGGTGCTGAAAAAAGCCGGGGTGGTGGACGCCGGCGGCAAGGGCTACCTCATCATTCTGGAGGGGATGCTCAGCAGTCTGCGGGGCGAGCCCATGCCGGAGGTGGAGGAGGAGCCGGAGCACAACAAGGCGGACTTTGCCGCCATCGGAGACGAGGACATCACCTTCGCCTTCGACACCGTGTTCATCGTCCGCAAGAACGATCCCAACGTGGATCTGGCCCCCTTCCGGGCCTATCTGGACAGCATCGGTGACAGTCTGGTCATCGGCGAGGACGACGAATCCTTCAAGGTCCATGTTCACACCGACACCCCCGGCGAGGCTCTGACGGCGGCCCAGCGATACGGTACGCTGGAGTTGGCCAAGATCGAGAATATGCGGACCCAGGCCGCCGATCTGGCAGCGGGCCGCAAGGCCCAGAGCACCGACGATCTGGACGCCATCGAGGCGGAGCTGGAGCAGGCCGAGCAGGCGGAGGTCCCCGCCGAGAAGCGCTACGGCTTTCTGGCGGTATGCGCCGGAGACGGACTGGCGGCGGCCTTCCGGGATCTGGGCGTGGACCGGGTGGTATCCGGCGGCCAGACCATGAACCCCTCTACGGAGGCCATTCTGCGGGAGGTGAACCACACCCCCAGCGAGATCGTGTTCGTGCTGCCCAACAACAAGAACATCGTCATGGCGGCCCAGCAGTGCGTGGGGCTGACAGAGAAGCAGGTCATCGTGGTACCCACCCACAGCATCCCTCAGGGCATCAGCGCCATGATGAGCGTGGACACGGCGGAGGAGGATCCGCAGGCTATTCTTGCGGCCATGACCGAGGCGGCCGCCGCTGTCACCACGGCCCAGATCACCTATGCCGCCCGGAACTCCGACTTCGACGGCTTCGCCATCAACGAGGGCGACTATCTGGCCCTGCTGGACGGCAAGCTCTTCGGCACGGAGCGGGACATCACCTCCCTGCTGACCCGACTGGCGGCGCTGGCGGCGGAGCGGGAGGCGGCCTTCGTCACCCTGTTCTACGGCGAGGGCGTATCGCAGGAGGAGGCCGAGGCGGCGCAGGCCCTGTTCACCGAGGCCTGCCCGGAGACGGAGATCTCCCTCCTCAGCGGCGGTCAGCCGGTGTACTACTACACCATCTCCATCGAGTAAAACCGAGTCTATCGCACCGAAGCATTCCCCGGACAGGACACTGTCCGGGGAATTTTTTCTGCCGGGCGGGGTTCGGGTCTCCCCGGCAGTGGCCGGCATTTTCCGGCAAATGATTTTTCGGTGTAGTATTGCAAAACGGTCGCCCTTGTGTTATGATGAGAAGGACAACGTTCCAGCCATTGAACTGGACTCCGTTTCTTTCTCGGCAGACGGCTCCGTCCCTGTGAGGGGACAGGTGGAATAGGGTGCAAATCCCTGCGAGTGGGTCACTGTGAAGCCCTCCCGGCGGCAAGTCCGACGGGACGGATAAGTCAGATACACCGGGCCGTCCGCTGCGGTACCTGCCTACACCGGGACTGCCTGCACAAAGAGAACGCCCTTTTATGCGTCCGTGCTGCCGAACCGGCGGCACGGACGCTTTTGCTTTGTGCCATCCGCAAAAGCCGCCCCGGACCCAAGGGGACTGTACGGCAGACGAGAAAATCCCACCGGAGAGGAGGTGAGGGCTGCGGCCTGCACGCAGGGCCGCCGATCCCGACTGACACCACGACATATTTGAGAAAAGGAGAAACGAAATGCAGACAAAGAGCACGTCGTACGGAAAGAAGCTCCTTGCGCTGATGCTGTCCCTGCTGATGCTGGTGAGCGTCCTGCCGGTCTCGGCATGGGCCGCCGCCAATGCAAAGCCGGAGAAGATCACTCTGGTGGGCAGCAGCGATGCGCTGGAGTACGAATTTGTAGACTATCTGACCTTTGCGTGGGAGGATCTCCCCCATTACAAGGTCTACGTCCCCACCGGGACCAAGACGGTCCAGCTCTACGGGACCGTCTATCTGGATAAGGCCGGCAGCTCCGGCAGCGGCTACACCCAGGAGGACGGTCTGAATGACTGGCCCGCCCCGGTGGATTACTGGTCGGCGGATCAGGTGGGGTCCTCCGCCCCCTACACCATCGAGACCCGTACCAGCGGCTACGAGAGGAATCTGTCTCTGGTCAAGACCAGCAACTATGCCACCACCAACACCGCCTATATTCTGGAGTTCGTGGAGAAGGACGACTCTCCCGCCGCCCCGGCTCCCGTTCTGACGGCGGATCTGTCCACGGTGGCTGTCACCTACACCTGCGGCGATAAGGCCAATGCTCTGGCGGTGCAGGCCACCGGCAGCGGCACCCTGAGCTATCAGTGGCAGGTGAGCACCACCTCCGCCGCCGACGGCTTTGAGGACATCACCGACGCCACCCAGAGCAGCTATACCCCCTCCACCGAGGCACCGGGCAGCTTCTGGTACCGTGTGGTGGTCACCAACACCGTGGCGGGCAACAAGCCCACCAGTGTCACCAGCGCCGTGGCTCCCGTGACGGTCAACGTTCCGGAGGGGATGCGTCAGGTGAAGATCACCACCTCCAAGGGCCGGGGCACCGGCATGACCCTGACCCTGAAGGATGCTGCGGGCCAGCCTGTGGCCATCCCCGCAGACACCAGCGGCAGCTACGCCGTATATGAGTTCCTGACGGCTCCCGGCACCTATACCTATGAGGCACGGGACACCGTCCGGGGCGTTGACTATCAGATCGGCACCGGCACCCTCACCGTCACCGAAGGCAGCGGTGAGCAGACCTTCGAGCTGTATCTGGTCTATGTCTACGCCGTCGAGATCGACTGGACGGCAGATGACTTCACCACCGAGGTCAAGGCCGCCGACGGCACCGTCATGACCCCCGGCGAGCCCCATAAGTTCGCCAGCTATGTAGGCTACCCCTACCTCATGGCCCCCGGTACCTACACCTGGTCCGTCCAGCCCTCCGAGGCCAGAGCGGCCGAGGGCTATCAGGCCTCCCAGCCCACCAGCCAGAAGCTGACGGGCTCTGCTTCATGGAGCGTCACTCTGCCCCAGATCGTGAGCACCGACTTCGTGGTGCCCAAGGGCGGCCGTGTCGTCATGCACAGCATTCCCGCCACCACCTATGGGCAGGGTGCTCTCGTTGCCGCCAGCGCCGACCTCACCGGCGATGACAGTGACGTCTACACCTTCCGGCTGAAGGCCGGCAGCAGCTACATCTATCAGGCCACCGGCGACGGGCTTGTCACCGCCACCGGTATGTTCAAATCCACCGGCGCCACCACCCGATATGACCTGACGAAAACCATGACCGGCGATCCCAAGGCCATTCTCCGGGACGAGAAGAGTGATGCGGCGGATATCCGCCTCAACGGCGTGGACTACACCGGCAGCGTCGCCCTGACCGTGGGCGGCATGAAGCAGCTGCGCCCCCTGCGTATGTTCCAGATCTCCAACAGCTACGCCGCCGGCAGCAGAGGCTCCACGCTGGAGCCCGCGTTCCACTACACGGCACTGGATGTGGACGGCACCAATGTGGTCAGCGTGGATGACAGCGGCCGCATCACCGCCAACAGCGCCGGTACGGCCGTCGTTCTGGTGACCTATGACGCCATGTATGTGACGGACTGCGGCTGGGACATCAACAAGAACAAGACCTTTGGTGCCATCTGGCCGGAGAACACCGGTGTGGTGGTGGTGGAGGTAGGCGAGAACGCCGCCAACGGCCCGGATGCCAACATGACCATCAACAACGGTGACCGGAAGGTGGCCGGTAACAAGCTGGATGCCGAGGCAGACGTGCTGTACTACACCGGCGATGACGGCTGCCAGTACACCTTCCGGCCCGCCGCCGGCAGCACCGTTACCCTGCTGCGCCCCACCCTCACCGAGACGGCCATGACCTACACCGGCGGCTTCGGCACCGACGGCGTGACCACCAAGGGCGGCGACGTGACTCTGACTCTCACCGAGGGCAAAAACATCGTCAAGATCAGCAAGGATGGCGCCGACACCTATCAGGTCATCACCGTGAAGAAGGCCGGGGTAGTCATCACCAACAAGACCGACCCCACCCGTGATATCCTGCCCGGCGACACCGTCACCGTGCAGCTCACCGGCGTGTATCACCCCGCCAACACCATGGCGAACCTGTATAGCCTCTTCGCCTACGTCTCCTACACCGATCCCGGCAGCAGCGCTACCGTCACCGGCGATAAGTATTTCTACCAGCGTCACCTCTTCGACCGGGCGGACGGCGACAGCTGCCGCACCGTGGAGGTAAAGATCCCCGCCGACTGGGATGCTGATGAGCCCTATGTCCTGACGAACGGCGTTCTCAGCTTCTACGGCAACGGCAAGGATATCGGCTCGCACCGCAATTCCCTGCCCGATCTCTCCACCAGTGTTCCCAATAGCTACAGCAGCTTCAAGCTGGGCGCCCTGCCGGATATCACTATCCCTGTGGTCAAGCCCAATACGGCGGACGTCACCTTCTCCGTGAAGGATGACTCCGGAAACGCCGTCAACAGCTGCACCATCCAGCTGACCAACAGCCGCAACGATACCGTCACCATCAACGCCACCGCTGCCTCCGCCACCCGCACGCTGGCCAGCGGCAAGTGGAGCTATGTAGTCACCAAGGAGGGCTATCTGCCCGCTAAGGGTACACTGACGGTGGTGGGCGGTGAGGATCAGGCCGTGAATGTGGAGCTGCCTCTGGTCACTGCCATTCAGGTCAAGACTCTGCCCAAGAAAACCGTTTATACCGAGGGCGACACGCTGGAAGCCGCCGGTCTGGTGGTGCAGGCTGTCACCAAGCGCGGCACCTCTGCCCTGACCTCTGACCAGTACACCCTCTCCCCCACGCTGCTGGAGACCGTGGGGCAGCAGACTATCACCGTGACCTTCGGTCAGCTCACCACCACCTTTGAGGTGACGGTGCGTGAGGATATCGTCACGCTGGAGACCACGCTGGAGGATGGCATCACCCAGCGCAACTCCCGCATGACCTTCGACGTCTTTGCCAAGGACGGCGACGGCAAGAAGCTGCCCGCCAATGAGGTAACGGTGCTCCTCAACGGCGATCCGGTGTCCGTCAACTGGGACGATGACACCAAGACCAGCTATACCCTGCACTTTACCAAGGAGGGCATCAACACCGTCGTGGTCAAGGCCCACAAGTCCTCTCTGACCTATACCATCACCTATGTGAAGGCCGAGCCCGGTGATGTGGTGGGCAAGGCTGTGTTCACCGTGGAGGCCCTGTCTCTGGGCGGCGGCTACATCATCGAGCCCTGCTATGTGGACATCATCGAGGGCGAGAACGCCGCTCAGGCGCTGGCCCGTCTGTTGGAGGAGAAGGGCTTCACTTACGACAACACCGGCTCTCTGGAGAGCGGCTTCTATCTGTCCCACATCCAGGGCGATGCGCTGGCGGGCATTGATCCCACCGGCGACAGCATCCCTCAGGCCCTGCGGGAGAAGCTGGAGGAGAAGGGCTTCGATATCCAGACCCGGACGGACGAGACCAGTCTGGGCGAGTTCGACTACACCAGCGGCTCCGGCTGGATGTACTGCCTGAAGAACGTATTCCCCAACGTGGGCTTTGCCGATTCCTATCTGTCCGAGGGCGACGTGGTGCGTGTGCAGTTCACGCTGGCCTACGGCTCCGATATCGGTGGGGGCCATGCCATGGGTACGGGCGGAAGTGCCGGCTACTACGAGGTCGCCAACAAGGACGCCCTGACCCGCCGTGTGGCGGCCATCAACGCCGAGATCGAGGCGAACCCCTACTATCTGGAGCAGAACTGCCTGACCAAGGCCTATGACGCCGCTATGAACGTGCTGACCACTCTGTACGTCTCTCAGGCCGACGTGGATGCCGCTTTGGCGGATCTGCCCGATCCCCCTGTGGGCCACCAGCTGACCGCCGTGGAGGCAGTGCCTGCCACCTGCGAGACCGCCGGCGTGGAGGCTTACTGGAAGTGCTCCGTCTGCGGCAAGCTGTTCAGCGATGCTGAGGGCAAGACCGAGACGACGCTGGAGAAGCTGGCTATCCCCGCCACCGGTCATGCTTACGGCGCCCCGGTGTGGAAGTGGAACGATGACTTCACCGCTTCTGCCACCTTCACCTGCGGCAATGATGCCTCCCATGTGGAGACGGTGAACGTTGCTGTTACCAACGAGGTGACCACCGAGGCCACCTGCGAGGTCGATGGCGTTCGGACCTACACCGCCAAAGTCACCTTCGAGGGCAAGGAGTACACCGATACCAAGACGGAGCCTGTCCCCGCTACCGGCCACGCCTATGGCGCCCCGGTGTGGAAGTGGAACGATGATTTCACCGCTTCTGCCACCTTTACCTGCGGCAATGATGCTTCCCATGTGGAGACGGTGAACGCTGCTGTTACCAACGAGGTGACCACCGAGGCCACCTGCAAGGCCGACGGCGTGCGGACGTACACCGCCAAGGTCACCTTCGAGGGCAAGGACTACACCGATACCAAGACCGAGACCATTGCGGCTACCGGCCATGCTTACGGCGCCCCGGTGTGGAAGTGGAACGATGATTTCACCGCTTCTGCCACCT